>Ga0099364_10000664_pt1 | contig 58883 bp, 62 predicted proteins | sample TergutTh196P3_FD_73070 | JGI IMG/M metagenome (GOLD analysis project Ga0099364, IMG submission 73070) | Microcerotermes parvus P3 segment gut microbial communities from Pointe-Noire, Republic of the Congo - Th196 P3 | ecosystem: Host-associated > Arthropoda: Insects > Digestive system > Gut ... | reverse complement strand
CTTCCGGGGCGTTACGCGCAATCTCCGCCTGGTTGAGGGTCACCTCGCGCTCTAAAGCACGCTTCATATACGCCCGGTAGGCGGCGCGGTCGGCTTGGGCGCGCAGGGAATGAACCGCCGGGCCTTTCCCGCGGTTCAGCAGCCTGTATTGGATACAGCAGGCGTCGGCGGCTTTGCCCATCTCTCCGCCCAACGCGTCAATCTCGCGCACCAAACAGCCCTTGGCCGTGCCGCCGACGGAAGGGTTGCAGGGCATATTGCCCGCCGCGTCCATCTGTGTGGAGAAGCATATCACCGAGCAGCCCAAGCGCGAGGCCGCCAGCGCGGCTTCAATGCCCGCGTGCCCGGCGCCGACGACGGCGACGTCGAATACGGGCGTCATCGAAAGGCTTTTCTGAGCGGAGCGTCGAGGGCTTTCATCGCGAGAAACAGCACAATCCCGTACGGAGCGAACAGCAGCGCCCGCCACGGCAGGGAGGCCCAGAACATCGGCCAGTACGGCGTTCCGTATTGCAGGTAAAAGACCAGCGGCATCAGCGGGAGAAGGAACAGCAGGCAGTAAAGCCCGGTCGCAAGCAGCGCCCGCCAGAGCTTAGGGGGCCGCCTGTAGAGAATAAGCCCGAACGTCAGCCCGGCGAGGGCGCATATCAGCGTCACCCCCGGAAAAACGGCCCCGTAGCCCCCCGCTCGGATAAGGGAGCCTACGATATCCCCCGTGACCGCCGCGCCCAGCGTCCAGCCGGGGCCCAGCAGCCAGCCGGCCAGCCCGTAGCATAAAAACTGCAAGCTGACGCGCACCAGCGTTGTGCCGGGCGGCAGAAAGGCGTCGGCGAAGAACAGCCGGGTGGTGACAATATCCAGCGCCGCGAACAAGGCGGCCAGCACCATGTTTCGGACTTCGTTGCTGCCTTTCATTCGGAAACCATCTCCTCAGCCTGCTCCCGCAGCTTGTATTTTAAGATTTTACCCGCCGCGTTCATCGGAAACGCGCCGGTGAAAAAGACATGGCTCGGCACCTTATGGCGTGACATCCGCGCTTTGACATACTCCTTGACGCCGTCTCCGGTGATTTCGCTCCCCTCGCGCCGGATGACGAAAGCGACGACCTCCTCGCCGAACTTCTTGCTCGGAATCCCCACCACCTGCGAATCCTGAACATCCGGGCAGGTGTATAAAAGCTCCTCGATTTCCTTGGGATAGATGTTCTCGCCGCCGCGGATAATCATATCCTTCAGCCGCCCGGTGATGACGTAATACCCTTCCTCATCGCAGGTGCCGATGTCGCCGGTGTGCAGCCAGCCGTCCCCGTCTATGGCGGCGGCGGTCGCCTCGGGCATGTTGTAATACCCCTTCATCAGATGGTAGCCGCGCGTCACAATCTCGCCCGGGACGCCGGGTGGAACCTCTTTGCCCGTTTCCGGGTCGATGACCTTCCCCTCGGCGTGGGGCAGGAGGGTGCCCACCGTCGTGGTGCGCCGCTCAAAGCTGTCGTCGGCATGGCTCATCGTCATGCCCGGACTGCACTCGGTCTGGCCGAAGACGCTCACCAGCTCCCGCTGGCCCAGCTCCTCGTTGACCCGCCGCATCACCTCCACCGGGCAGACGGAGCCCGCCATAATGCCGGTGCGGAGGGACGAGAAATCATATTTGGCGAAGTCCGGGTGGTCAAGGATGAAGATAAACATGGTGGGGACCCCGTGCAGGGCGGTGCATTTCTCCGCCTGCACCGTTTCCATCACCTGAGCGGGGCTGTAGACCTCCACCGGCACCATCGCCGAGGCGTGGGTGATACAGGCCATCTGCGCCAGCACCAGCCCGAAGCAATGGAAAAACGGCACGCAGATACAAAGCCTGTCTTTTTCGGTAAACTTCATGTTCTCGCCGATGAAATAGCCGTTGTTGAGGATGTTGTGGTGGGAGAGCATGACGCCCTTGGGGAAGCCGGTGGTGCCGGAGGTGTACTGCATGTTAATCATCTCATGCTCGTCCAGCCCCGCCTGCGCGGCGTCCAGCCGTTCCGCCGGCGTTTGCTCCGACATGCGGATAAACTTGCTCCACGGCAGGATGCCCTCCACCGCCTTCTTCCCGCCCGGCTCGTCCATATGGATGATATGCTTCAGCACCGGCACGCGGGAGAGGTCTTTCAGCAGCTCGCCCAGTATCTCATGGTAATCGCTGGTTTTGATGCCGTCACAGAAAATCAGCGCCTTGGCGTCGGACTGGCGAAGCAGGTATTCCAGCTCAAATATTTTATAGTTTGTATTCACCGTCACCAAAACCGCGCCGATTTTGGCGCAGCCGTGGAGGGTATAGACCCATTCCGGCGTGTTGGTCGCCCACACCGCCACATGGTCGCCCTTCCTGATGCCCAGCGCGAGCAGGGCGCGCGCCGTACGCCGCGCCACCTCGTTGAGCTCACGGTAGCTCAGGCGCAGACCCCGGTCGTGGTAAACGAGGGCGTCGTTATCCCCGTATTCCCGCGCCATTTTGTCCATCCAGTCACCGATGGTGGAATGTAACATCTCTGCCATCAATTATCTTCTCCCTCCCACATACAAAAGCCCCAAGAAGCCTTTGCTTCAAGGGGCGTCTGATGAACGCGGTACCACCCTTGTTCCCCGCGCCGGTCGCCCGGCACGGGCTTTTTGTCTCACGCGGTGAGACACGACCTCACTCAGGAGCGAGAAATTCCCCTCCGTCCGTACCGCCTCGCACCAACCGGCGGCTCTCTGAACGGCGCTCGTGGGAAAGGCTCTCCGTCATCGTGCTATTGTGTAATTATGGCAGACAGCCGAAGGATTGTCAAGAGCGTCCGCAAAAAATTCTTGACAAATAATTTTTGGGGAAGACTACGCTTTCCCCTCGCGTACGCACTTAAAACGAAAAATCCCAAAATATGCGAAGTAGGCCGCACTCCTTACTAGAGCCATAACGCCCCCAAAATCATTCTATATAAACAGCTTTCAATGTCGGGATATATATATCACTGCCGATTGCTCGCGAGAATTTTTCTATACCATTAAACACTCCGAAAAATGTTAGCTTGTCATTTACTAGTATTCTTGAAGCTCCTTCTGGTAAATTATAATATATAAACCATTCCTTTGAGGACGAATTATCTTCGTAAAATCTATACCCAGATTTATATAGCCAACTTCCCTCTCCCATAATTTGCTTCACATCACCGGAAACGCTTATCTTCTTTCCTGTATAGCTGTTTGGATTTCGCGAAAGGTCATTGTAACTGACTTCTTCGCACTCAGCTATGTATTCTTTACGGGCTTCTTCCAACCGCTCTTGCCTTAGCTTCTCTGCATTTTCAATTTCAATATGGCGAATTTCAGCGAGCGATATATATTTGTCTTGAGCAGAAGAGCCCACGCTTTCAATAAAAGCATTTTCTATTGTATAAACACCAGATGATTTCTTAGAAGTTTGACCTATTATTACAAAATAATCATCTTCCTTCAGTTGATCTAAGTATTCGCTGTCAGATAGTTTTATGCGGATATACGTCCTTGCTGCCGCCAACGAACTAATATCAATTATCTCATCATAAACTCTAATCTCTTCTCTATCCGCGTAAACCTTTCCCGCCTTGCAAGCCGTTCTTATCCATTTGCCTGAATCGAATGTTATAGCCTCATCATAAAGGAGCATATAATCAACATCCGTTATTCCCTCTGGATTTGGCTTTTGCATGGTCTCAAGTACGGAGGGCGCATTGCTTGTTGGCGTGAGTGCTGGGGATTCGGACGCGGAGGAAGATGGTGGTGTGCCTGTATCTGACGGCGTTTCATTCTCTCCTATAATGTTTGCCAGTACCGGCAGCCCAACAAAGACAATGACCAGCCAAAACCAAACGCGCTTATATACAGGCTTTTTAGGATTTACCGCATACGTGTCAAACTCTATGCCGTATTTTTTTCGGGACATGAAAACCCCTCCACCGTCTAATTTTCGTCCAGTATAACACACCTTCTTCAAATTATCTACCATCGCAAATAATAATTTTCGTATCCTTTGCTAATCTTTGGTAATAGAGAACGCGGCCGGAAAGCCGGAATAAAATCTGAGTCTCCCACCGCGGGCTGCTTGTCGGCTGAAAAAAATTCTTGACAAATAATCCGCGCCGTTGTATGCTGAATGTATCCATAGCAAATTTATTTTCAAAAGGAGGCGTTTTTGTGTCGGTGTTTAAGGTGAGCGAAGTCTAAAACCGCATATCGGGCGCGCGCAAAAGCCCCGTGTTGCCGCGTGCCGCAAACGCAGCCTTTTGCTGTCCTGTTTTTTTGGGACGCGACTGAGGTCGCGTCCCTTTTCGTTGTGCGTAAAAGACGCGGCGAAACAACCTCACCTTAAAGGAGCTTTTTATGAAATACCGTCATACGGCCTGCGACGAGGCCTTCACCTGCAAAATCTGCGGGACGCCAAACCAGCCGGAGGGCGCGGGCAGCCGGCACCGCAACCACTGCTCAAAATGCCTGTGCAGTATGCACTTGGACGACGACCCGGGCGACCGCGCTTCCCTGTGCCGCGGCATGATGGACGCCATCGGCGTATGGGTGCGCAAAAACGGCGAGTGGGCCATCATCCACCGTTGCCGCACATGCGGCGCGTTAAGCTCAAACCGAATCGCGGCGGACGACAACCCGGCCCTGCTGATGTCGATTGCCGTCAAGCCTCTGGCCAAACCGCCCTTTCCATTGGGACTGCTGGAGGAATTGTATGAAAAGGAGTAATCTATGACACAAACAACCGCGCGAATCAGCGCCGTGCATAAGGAGCGGTACGAGCTGCTGCTCACGGACGGCGGGCGCATTTACGGAAAACTCAAAGCCAGCGTCTACCTCAGCGGCGCGGAGCCGTACCCCACCGCGGGGGATTACGCGGATATTCTGGAAAACCCCGGCGGCGACAGCGTGATTATCAAAACCCATCCCCGCAAAAGCTATTTTTCCCGTCTCGACCCCGACCCGGGCGGCCACCGCGAGCAGGCCGTCGCCGCCAACTTCGACCATGTGTTCATCATGCAGTCGCTCAACCGCGACTTCAACCTCCGGCGGCTGGAACGGTATCTGACGCTGGCGCGGCAGAGCGGCGGAACGCCCGTCGTGGTGCTGACCAAGGCGGACTTAACCGACGACTGCTCTCCGCAGGTCGCGGCCATTGAACGCATCGCGGCGGGGGTGGATGTTTGCCCTGTCAGCGCCGTAACCGGCTTCGGGCTGGACGGGCTGGCGCGGTATTTGCGGCCGGGCGGCACCGTCGTCCTGCTTGGCTCGTCCGGCGTGGGCAAATCCAGCCTGCTCAACGCGCTGACGGGTCAGGACGTCATGGAGGTTCGGGCAATCCGCGAGGACGACGCGAGGGGCCGCCACACCACCACCCACCGCCAGTTGGTCACGCTCCCCAGCGGCGCTTGCGTCATCGACACGCCGGGTATGCGGGAGCTGGGCTTGTGGGGCCAGACGGCGGACGAAAGCCTGAGCGGCGTCTTCGCCGACCTTGAACCCTTCCTGAACGCCTGCCGTTTTTCCGATTGCAAGCATCAAACCGAGCCGGGCTGCGCCGTCCGCGCCGCCATCGAAAACGGCGAGCTATCCCCCAAGCGCTGGGAAAACTACCTCAAGCTCAAGCGCGAGGCCCTGTACGCCGAGGACAAAATCGCCGCCATCCGCGAAAAAAGCGCGCGAAACAAAGACATCGCCGGATGGTCAAAAAAACGGAAAAAGGAGATTTGGTAAATGAAGATAACAGCCTTTACAATCAATCACATCGAACAAGCCGCCCAGCTTGCCAAACGCAATTACGACGCCGAACGGGCGCGCGTCCCCGCCCTCCCGCCAAACCCGGAATGGCCGGATATGACCGGCTTTGCGCAAAACAATCTGGGTGCCGCGGCGTTTGACGGCGGGGAGATGCTCGGGTTTCTCTGCTGCGGGGAGCCGTTTGAAAACGCCTTCGGCTCCACCGGGGCGCGCGGGGTCTTTTCCCCCATGCACGCCAACGGGACGGTTTTGGAAAACCGCGCAGGGATTTACGCCCGCCTGTATCAGGCGGCGGGCGAAAAATGGGCGCAGGCGGGCGCGGCCAGCCACGGCATCTGCCTGTATGCCCACGACGCGGAGGGCCAAGCGCAGTTTTTCCGTTACGGCTTCGGTATGCGGTGTGTTGACGCCATTCGCCCGATGGAGGAAATCGCCGCGCCGCCCCGCGAGGGTTTTGTCTTCGCCGAGCTTGCGCGGGAAGAATTTGCGGAAGCCGTGCCGCTGGACAATAGACTGCATCGGCACATGGCGGAAAGCCCGTGCTTTATGCTCAAGCCGCCGCACACCGAGGCGGAGTTTATGCAAGACACCGCCCAAACCCGCATATTCGCCGCGAGAAAGGACGGCGCGGCGGTTGCCTTCCTGCTCGCCGGGGACGCCGGGGAAACCTTTATCCGCGGCATACCGGGCTATATCCACTGCGACGGCGCATACTGCCTGCCGGAACACCGGGGGACAGGCATTTTCGCAAATTTGCTTATGTTTGCCGTCCAAACGCTCAAAGCCGAAGGCTTTACAAGGCTGGGCACCGACTTCGAAAGCATCAACCCCGCCGCGCACAGCTTTTGGCTGAAACATTTCACGGCTTATACCCACGGCGTCGTACGCCGCATTGACGAGGGCGCGGTGGCGCTGAGGAAAAAGGAGGGAGCGGGATAATGATACAGTTTACGGACTTACAAGCGCACTTGAAAAAACCTGCCCTATACGAGCGGACGGCAGAAAAATTTTGGAACGACCCGCACATCGCAGCCCAAATGCTTGCGGCACATTTAGACCCGTACACGGACGCCGCCAGCCGCAAGCCGGAATTTATCGGCCGCTGCGCGGATTGGGTCGCGGCGCTTTTGCCGGAGGGCGCAAGCCTGCTGGACATCGGCTCCGGTCCCGGGCTGTACACAAAGCAATTTGCCAAGCGCGGTCTGCGGGTGACCGGGCTTGATTTTTCCGAAAGCTCCGTTGCGTACGCCCGCGAACATGACCCGGACAGCGAATATATCTTGCAGGATTACCTTTCGATGGATTTTAAGGCCGCGTTCGATATGATTACGCTAATTTACTACGATTACGGCGCACTGATACCGGACGAACGCGCCAATCTGCTCCGCCGCATCCATAAAGCGCTGAAGCCCGGCGGATTGTTTCTGTTTGACATCTATACCCCGCTGCGGGGCAAGGGGAAAAACGACAGAGCTTCATGGGACAACCATCCGAACGGCGGATTTTGGAGCGCGAAGCCGCATATTTGCCTGAGCACTGAATATGTCTGCGGAGAAGCCGCCGAAGGGCACCGCCATGTCGTCGTTGAAGAAAATTCCGTCCGAAGCTACAACCTGTGGGATTGTTACTTTACAAGGCAATCCATCCTCGGCGAGGCGGATCCGTTCGGGTTTTCCGAATACGGTTTCTTCAATGACGCCGCCGGACAGCCATCCTCCGGCAATTCCGAAACGCTTTGCGCCATTTTGAAAAAGGAGAGTTGATACTATGAACATAACCGTAAAACAACTGCACGGCGGCACATTGGGCGACGTGCGCCTGATCACGGCCAACGGGACGCCGTTTGTCTGGAAGCGGCAGAAGAAATGGGAGCGGCACGGCGACCCCGGGTCGTGGCGGCGGGAGTATGACCTGTACGCGTCGGATTTCGGCGCTCTGTTTACCGACGGACTCCGCTGGCCGGAGTGTTATCACGCGGAGATAAACGAAGACGCGGATGAAACCCAGCTTTGGATGGAGTATATCGGCGGCGCGTCGGGCTTGGCTTTGACCGGGGAGATGCTTGAACAGGCGGCGCTGGAGCTGGGGCGCTTTCAAGGCAGATTGTACGCCGAACAGCCGGAATTTTTGAAGGCACTGACCAACCTGATCAAGACCGACTACGCGAAAAATTTCTACCTGCACTATCGGTCATGGAGCGAGGTGTACGACTACATCCGCGCCGACGGCTGCGAGATTCCCAAGCATCTGTGCCAAATGCTGATTGACCTTGACGAGAACGCGGACGCGGTGTGGGCGCGCATTGAAAAACTACCCGTCGTGCTGTGCCACAGGGATTTCTGGGTGACGAACATTTTTCACACAGACGGCGGCATCCGGCTGATTGACTGGGACACCGCCGGATGGGGCTATCTGGGCGAGGACATGGCAAGCCTGATTGCCGACGAGGCGGACGTGGAGCATATGGTTGAGTACTATCAAAAATGCGTCCCGGCGTACTACAAAGGCTTCTCGGAACACGCGGACATATCGCGGTTCACCGACGACTGCGTCCGCGAGCTGATTCTCGTCCTGTTCGGCTACAGGCTGGTGGAATGGGTCAAATTCGCCGGCACACCGGAGGAAAAAGCCCTGCACCTCCAAACCCTGCAAAAAATCTATCAAATGAAGGAGATACGGCTATGAACATACACATCCGCTTGGAAACCCCCGCCGACCATTATGCCGTGGAGGCGCTGACCCGCGAGGCGTTTTGGGCGTTCTGGGAAAAAGACAGGGTGATTTGCGACGAGCATCTGCTGGTTCACAGGCTGCGCTCCTGCCCGTCGTTCGTGCCGGAGCTGAACACGGTCGCCGAGCTTGACGGCAGGATTATCGGGCATATCATCTACAGCAAGAGCCGGATTGAGGAGGACTGCGGCCAAACATATGAAACGCTCACCTTCGGCCCGCTCTCCGTCCTGCCGGAGCTTCAAAAAAAGGGCGTCGGCACGGCGCTGATGCGCCATACGCTGGCGGAAGCCAAACGGCTCGGCCACCGCGCCGTCCTCATCTTCGGCCATCCCGAATACTATCCCCGCATAGGCTTCCGCCGCGCCGCCGAGTTCGGCATAACCACCGCCGACGGCAAAACCTTCGACGCGTTTATGGCCTATCCGCTCTATGACGGCGCGCTGAACGGCGTGCGCGGGCGGTTTTACCTCGACCCGGTATACGAGTCGCTGACGCAGGAAGACGCCTTGGCGTTCGACAAAAAGTTCCCGCCCAAAGCGCCGCATATTCTTTGCGGGGAGTAAAAATCATCCCGCAGGGGTGGCCGCTCCCGGCGCGGGCTTGGCATAGGCTCTGACAGTCAGCCTCTCTTTACTTTATCTCCTGCTCAATATTTTCAAAAATCTCATCGTCGAAAAACGCTTTGACGGTTATATCAAGCCCGTTGCAGATTTTGGTGATTGTTGAGATTGTAGGGTTGTTGCTGCCGGTGTTGATGATGTTATTGAGCGTGGACTGTGTTATCCCGCAAATAATGCCCAGCTTATTGACCGTTATATTGCGGGCGTCGCACAAATCAAGCACCCTCTGCCTGACGGCGTTTCTCGCGGTCATAATTTACAACACCTTCCGTTAACAGCGTTGTAATAATCTTATAGGAATTAACTATAAATAGTTTAACTGTATACAGTTGACTTTTAGTTAAGCCGTGGTAAGCTGTCGTAAACAGCCGAACGGGCAACGGCTGAAATAAATTTAGGAGGGTATTTATTATGAGTCCTATGGCAAAAATCATTCGCACAATTACCTTTATTATCGCGGGATTAGAGAGCGTTGGGGTTATTTTTTTGGCGGGCCTGATTGGGTCAGAGGAAAGCGGAGGGCTGGGGTTCGCAGTATTTCTGGTCGGCATGGTCGTTGTGGCGTTCAGCGTGATATTTCCTGATGAAAAACACTGGCGTACCGGCGCCTGTAGAAATTGCGGAAAGATATAGACGCCTAGAGGTTGATTCCGCCGGGGCGGTCGCCCTCTTCACGCCGTCTCGGCTCCTCTGTAACTTTTTCTTGACAAACGGCGCGGGGTTATTGTAGAATAGTAGCGGTGAAAACATTGTATTGATTATAATATACAGCAAAGCTCGATACACTGTCTCATACAACTGAATAACGGAGGTGCACCCGTGCAGTTTTTTCTGCATACCGTCCTTCCGGCGCTGGGGGCGCTTGTGGCGGGGTTGGCTATAGCTTTCCCGCTTGGCGTACGGCACCGCAAGAATGTCGCTGAAAAAGAAATTTCCGGGGCTGAGGAAGAGGCCCGCCGCATCATCAACGAGGCCATCAAGTCCAGCGAAAACAAAAAACGCGAAGCCCTGCTGGAGGCAAAGGAAGAAATTCACCGCAACCGTCAGGAATCCGAGCGCGAAATCAAGGACAGGCGCGTCGAACTGCAAAAGCAAGAGCGCCGGTTACAGCAAAAAGAAGAAAACTACGACAAAAAGCTGGAAAACATCGAAAAGAAAGACGAACAGCTCGCCCAAAAACACAAAGCCGCCGACGAGGCGAAGGAAGAAATCGCCATCATCAAGCGCAGCCAGATGGAAATGCTGGAAAAGCTATCCGGGTTTTCGAGCGAGGAGGCAAAGGTCTACTTAATCAAAAACGTGGAGAGCGAAGTCACCCACGAAATGGCGATGAAAATCAAAGACATCGAGGAACGCTTCAAGGACGAGGCCGATCAGAAGGCGCGCGAAATCGTCTCTATGGCCATCCAAAAGGTGGCCAGCGACCACGTCACCGAAGCCACGGTGTCGGTCGTCCATCTGCCCAACGACGAAATGAAGGGCCGCATCATCGGGCGGGAGGGGCGCAACATCCGCACCCTCGAAACCCTCACCGGCGTTGACCTCATCATCGACGACACGCCCGAGGCCATCACCCTCTCCAGCTTCGACCCCGTACGCCGCGAGACCGCCCGCCTGAGCTTGGAAAAGCTCATTTCAGACGGGCGCATCCATCCCGCCCGCATCGAGGAAGTGGTGGAAAAATCACGGCGCGAGATTGACGCCATCATCCGCAGCGAAGGGGAACGCGCCACCTTTGAAACCGGCGTCCACGGCGTCCACCCCGAGCTGGTCAAGCTGCTGGGCCGGATGAAATACCGCACCAGCTACGGCCAAAACGTCTTGCAGCACTCCATCGAGGTCTCCCTTCTGGCGGGCGCTATGGCCGCCGAGCTGGGCCTCGACCCGATGCAGGCCAAACGCGCCGGCTTGCTGCACGACCTTGGCAAGGCGGTTGACCACGAGGTTGAGGGCAGTCACGTCTCCATCGGCGTTGACCTCGCCCGCAAATACAAAGAACACAACGACATCCTGCACGCCATCCAAGCCCACCACGGCGATGTCGAGGCCAAAACGGTGGTCGCCAGCCTTGTGCAGGCCGCCGACGCCATCTCCGCCGCCCGCCCCGGCGCAAGACGCGAAAACCTTGAGAATTATATCAAGCGTCTGGAAAAACTGGAAGAGCTGGCCTGCTCCTTCGAGGGCGTGGAAAAATCCTTCGCCATTCAGGCCGGGCGCGAAATCCGCATCATGGTCCGCCCCGAAGCCATCAACGACGACCGCATGATTCTCCTAGCCCGCGAGTTGTCCAAGAAAATCGAAAGCGACCTCGAATACCCCGGCCAGATCAAGGTGCATCTGATACGCGAGACACGGCATATCGAATACGCGAAATAGCCGGAAACACACATCCCCCGCCTTCCGGCGGGGGATATTACTGTTAGGGGTGTTACATTGATTGACATAAAAGACGTGCGCAGCCCCGATGATAAATCAAAAATCTGCAACGATATCCTGCGGGCGCTGCCAAGTTGGTTCGGCAATGAAGCCGCGATTGTTGACTACACCGCGCAGGTCAAAGCCATGCCGTTCTTCGCGGCATACGACGGCGAAACGCCCGTCGGGTTCGCCGCCTTGAAAGTCCACAACCCGCATACATCGGAAATCTGCGTGATGGGCATATTGAAAGAATATCACAGGCAGGGGCTTGGCAAAAGGCTTGTCGGGCGCTGCGAAGAATATTGCCGGGAAAACAAAGCGGAGTTTCTCACGGTCAAAACGCTGGATGCGTCAAGGGAGAGCGAGAGCTACCGGAAAACGCGGCTGTTTTATCAGTCGGCGGGATTCAAGCCGCTGGAGGTCTTCCCCCTGCTTTGGGACGAAAACAACCCTTGCCTGTTTATGGCGAAAACAATCAGACTGGAGGCTTCACAATGATTCTTCTCGCGTTCGGCGACGTGTGCGGCGAGGCGGGGCTGAGGATTGTCTCAGCCAAGCTCCGTACGCTCAAGAAACATTACGGCGCGGACGTCTGCGTGATTAACGGCGAGAACGCCGACGTGCTGGGCGTCAAACCCGAGCAGGCACAGCAGATTTTCGAGGCGGGCGCGGACGTGGTGACGCTGGGCAACCATGTGTGGAACCGCCCGCAGATTATCAAGGAAATGAAAGCAAACAAATATCTCCTCCGCCCGCTCAACCTCGCCCCCCAAACCCCCGGCGAGGGGTTTGTCCGTTTGCAGCTCAGCTCCGGGCGCTGGCTGACCGTCGTTTGTCTGGTCGGGCGGCTTTTCTGCGAATGGAACGCCGACAGCCCCTTCCATGTGATGGAAAGGCTGCTGAAAACCTTCAAGGACGAGCCGGAGTCTAAAGACGACCTCTTCGCCGTGGACTTCCACGCCGAGGCCACCAGCGAGAAAGCGGCGTTTGCCCATTGCTTCGACGGGCGCGTCTCCGCGGTGTTCGGCACGCATACCCATGTGCAGACCTCCGACGAGCGCGTCCTGCCCGGCGGCACGGGCTTTATCACCGATTTGGGCATGACAGGCCCCCGCCACTCCATCCTTGGCGTCAAGGTGGAGCAGTCGGTGTCCAACTTCATGGGCAACGTGCCGGTGCGGTATGAACCGCCCGTCACCGAAGCCGTCATCGAGGGCGCGGTGTTTACCATCGACGAGGCCACGGGAAAATGTACCGGCGTCGAGCGCGTCAGGGTTGAGGAGTCATCACCCGCGCCTGCATCTGCGCCCTGACGCACAGCTCCGCGGCTTTGAAGGCGTGGTCTTGCGTCATGGCGTTTTCCGTGCGGTTGAGGCAGTCCAGCACCAACTGCCCGAAGAAGGGATAGCCCACCTTGCCGTGAACGTTGTAGTGCGTTTCCTCTTTGCCGTTGGCGAGGAAGAGATGGCCGGGGCCGTCGGAGGTGCCGAGATTCATGTATTTCCGCTGCTCAATAAAGCCCTCCGTGCCGAGGATGATGCTGCGCCCGTCGCCCCACATCTGCAAGCCGTCGGGGGTAAACCAGTCCACGCGGAAATAGCCGGCCGCGCCGGTGTCGGTCAGCAGCGACGCGTCGCCGAAGTCGTCCAGCTCCGGGGTTTCGGGGTGGTTAAAGTTGCCGATTTGGCTATGGGTCACGACCGCGTCCTTCGCGCCGGTATAGAATAAAATCTGCTCAATTTGGTGGCTTCCGATGTCGCAGAGGATGCCGCCGTATTTCTCTTTCTCAAAAAACCATGCCGGGCGGCTCTTCGCGCTGAGGCGGTGCGGCCCCAGCCCCAGCACCTGCACCACCCTGCCGATGGCGCCCCGCTCAATCAGTTGCCCCGCGAACACCGCCGTTTCCACATGGAGGCGCTCGGAGTAATAGACCATATACTTCTTCCCCGTGCGCTTCACCGCTTCCTTGGCGGCGGCAAGCTGCTCCAAGGTGGTCAGCGGGGCCTTGTCGGTGAAGTAGTCCTTCCCCGCGTCCATCACGCGCAGCCCCAGCGCGCACCGCTCGCTCGTGACCGCCGCGCCCGCGACCAGCCGCACCTCCGGGTCGGAGAGGATTTCTTCCTCGCTCCCCGCCCGTTTTGCTTGGGGATACGCCACGCAAAAAGCGTCCAGCTTTTTCTCGTCCGGGTCGTATACGCTCTTCAGCACCGCCCCGGCTTCCATCAGCCCGTTGCACTGCCCGTAAATATGCCCGTGGTCGAGCGCGATTGCCGAGAACACAAACTCCCCCGGCTTCACCACCGGCGCGGGCTTGCCCTCCGGCGCGTAAAACTGTCCGTTTGCCGCGTTTTTCATCTGTAAAACCTCCCGATTGTTTGAGATGTATGGTTTGCCGGGCTAGGCTTTCACCGCTCTTGTCGCGATAAAAGTCGGGATGTATTCACCAATGCCGTCGCCGTCCGTATCTTCATACAGATCCGTCAGAACAAATCCCGCCGCGAGCTGTCCCCCAATCTGTTCCTCAAGGGTGTGGCTGAACTGGATGCTGCCGTCGGTTTGAATACAGCGTTTGTATAACGCCTCGTCCTTGAGCGGATTATACGGAAGCTTGTTCACAATCAAAAGCGGGTTTTCCTCCTCGGTGAGATAACCCACCCCGTTATCCATCCCCGACAGCAGTATGCCGCCTTTCTTCAAAACGCGGAAGCACTCGTTCCACACATGACGGACGTCCTCAACATAACAGTTGGACACAGGGTGAAATATGATATCAAACGCCCCGTCCTCAAACGGCAGCCGCTTTGCCATATCCCCCCTGACGATGGAAATCGCGTATCCCTCGCGTTCGGACACCGCTTTCTCGCTCTCAAGCTGTTTTTCAGAGTAATCAAACACCGTGCAGTCCGCGCCCAACGCCGCGAAAACCGGCATCTGCTGGCCCCCGCCGCTTGCCAACCCGAGCAGCTTCGCGCCGCCCAGCCCTCCGTCCTTCATCAACGGGGAAAACCATGCCTGCGGAACCGGCTTTTTCGGCGTCAGCACAACGCTCCACTGCCCGTTTTTTGCGGCCGCGTATGCCTCGCGCGAAATCGAAACGCCCCATTCCCAGCCGCTTTCAACCCACCCGTCTATGGCTTTCGAGTTTATGTCCGTATAGCTGCTTTTCATCCAATTTATTCTCCTTCCAGATAATTCACGTCCGAGTCTATCCTGTATGCCTTTTGAAATTTGCCCTCGTACCAAGTGATAACGGCTTTATTGGTGTGCGGATGAAAGGTCGTTTCCACAGGGAAGCTGTTATCCACATCAAGGTACACCAAAGGCTCGTGTTCGGAGGGGTTTGACAGCTTATGCGCCCCTTTTTCCCCGCGCGGAGCCACAAGCACGTCGCCCTCCGAAACGGCGATGTCGCCGTCCGGCGTCTCCAAAACGCCTTTGCCGCTGATGATATAGAAGACCTCTTCCGCCGCGGCGTGGTAATGATAGGGATAGTTCGATTTTTGGGGAGGTATGGAATATAATGTGACATATAGCTGGTTCCCAGCGGACGGGGAGGATATCCTGCACATATCATGCACATATTCCTCTTTCAGCGCCCCCTCGTAGTTGCACGCTTTTTTCAGGTCTGACCGTTTGTATTCCGCCGTCTTGGCGTTTTGGACAATAATCCCCTGCGGCATAACCTCTCGTTCCCCCTTTTCAAAATAAAATACGCGGACACGCGGGCTTTCTCGCACCGGAGCTGTTTTTCATTCGGGGTTACTCCCCCGTATCGTTTCCGCAGTATGGGCAGAAGCGTTTGCTTCCTTTGGCGGCGGCTCTTTCTTCCCGGGCTTTTTCTATAAAGCCCGCCGAGATGATGCCGGTTGGGACGGCAATCAGCCCGATGCTCAGCATGGAAAAAAACGCTCCGAGAACCTTTCCCATCGCGGTAATCGGATAAATCTCGCCGTAGCCGACCGTTGTTATTGTAATCACCGACCACCACAGCCCGGAAAGGGCGTTTTTGAACACGTCGGGCTGGGCTTTGTGTTCGGCGTCATACATTAAAATCGAAGCGATGACCATCAGCACGAAAATAATCAGGATGGCAAAAAACAAATGCGCCGCTTTCCGCCTGAACACATCAAAGATGTTTGACAGAGCCTTGATATACTCCCTCTTAATTCTGAAAAACCAAATCATGCGGAACAGCCTGAATATCCGCAGTATATTGATATCAACGTAAAACGCGAACTGCAGATAAAAGGGCATGATGGCAATCAGATCCATCAGCATTAAAAACGTAAGCGCATATTTTACACGCGCCATGAAAAAATTCTCGTGCCTGTAGATGATATCAGCCGTCCAGAGTCTCAGCGCATATTCGGCGGTGAAGACCGCCACCGTAACGGTCTCAATAATTCTGAGGATAAACGATACCCTCTCCGGCAGGTCTAAGGTGTCGATGACAATGATGATGACATTGACGACAATAAGGGAGACAATAAACCAGTCAAAGCCCGTGCTGAGAATGTCGTCGGTTTTGTGCGGCTGTATGATTTTATATGTGCGCAACTTCATGGTCATAGTGTTTTTCTCCATTCTCTCCCCGTTGTAATCTCTCCGCGCAGCTCCCGGGCCGCGCCGGTTTTTTGGTAAAAACGCGGCATACGGGACAAAATGCCCTCCGCCGTATAAAACGGGTCGTCCGGCGTGATGGGGAGCCTGACCGTCCGGCCTTCGGCCGCGGATTGATAGATGGCGGTAATCAGCTCGATGGTCAGCCGTCCCTCCGCGCCGCCGATGAAGGGCTTGCCACCGGACTCTATCGCGTCCAGCACGTTGCCGATTTGCCCGGTGTGCGTTTCATACGGCAGGGAGGGCTGGGCTTTGAAAAACGCGTCAATCTCCCGCTCCAGCGCCGGGTTGGGGTCGGGAAAGCCGTTGGGCTTGGACGTCTGCGCCGCCACCCTCCACGGCGCGGAGACGCGGGCTTTCTCGCCTTGGAAGATGATTTGCTGTTCCTCGCCGTGATGGACGACCGAGCTGGTGACCTGCGCCAGCGCGCCGCCGCCGTAGCGCATCACGGCCACCGAAACGTCCTCCACCTCGGAATTATCGTGCGCGGCGTTGGATATCATGGCGCAGACCTCCGAAGGACGCCCCATCATCCAGCCCAGCATATCAATGTGGTGGACGGCGTGGTTGAGGGTGCAGCCGCCGCCCTCCTTTTCCCAAAGCCCGCGCCACCATAAATCATAATAGCAATGCCCGCGCCACCACAGAGAATCCACCTGCGCGTGGACGACCTTGCCAATCAGCCCGCTGTCCAGCACCCGCTTGAGGTTCCATATCCCGTCCCGGAAGCGGTTTTGCGCCACGACGGACAGGATTTTCCCGCTCTCCGCCGCCGCCGCCATCATTTGGTCGCACTCAGAGAGCGCCGCCGCCATCGGTTTTTCCACAATCACATGCCTGCCCGCTTTCAGGCAGTCGGCGGCAATCTCCGCGTGGCAGTACGGCGGCGTGCAGATGCTGGCAAGGTCAAACGCCGCGCCGTCCAGCAGGGCTTTGTGCGAAGCAAAGACGCGGGCGTCCGGCAGCCCGAAGGTCTCTTTTGCCCGCTCGCATTTTTCCGGCGCGATATCGCACAGCGCGACAATCTCGCACCGCTCCGGGAAGGCGAGATATCCGTTGATGTGCATGGGCGAAATGTTCCCCGTTCCGATAACGGCTGCGCGAAGCACGGTCATTCCCCCTTCTTTTTCCTTCCAAACCAAAAAATAAACACGCTCCACAGCGGCAGCGCGGCAACCCCCGCCCAGAACAGGGGTCTGCTCAACAGGGCCGGGTAAAAATCAATTTGTAAGTACCATTCTATGTCCCACCAGAAGACAAACACCGCGCCGGCGGCAGCGGCGGCGGCGCAGACCAGCACCGCCCCGGCCGCCAAATCCTTGACGTTTCTGACGACCTCGGAGCGCCCCGGCTCCAGCCCGTCGCAAAGGCGCTCCAGAGCCGTGTTGATCAGCTCCGCGCCAATCACAAGGCCGCACGCCAGCATCAGCCATTCCCAGCGGACGGAATACAGCAGCCTGCCCGCCACGACGACATAAAATAACGCGGCAAGGTGAATCCGCACATTGCGCTCGGTTTGAACGGCGTGGACGATGCCGCGCCACGCGCAAACAAAACTTTTCATCGCAAAAGCCCCAGCCTTTCCATCACAGCGTCTTCTTTTTTCCGCATGACCGCCCTGTCCCATTCCAGCTCATGGTCATACCCGAGCAAATGCAGCGTCCCGTGCGCGGCGAGGTAGGCCAGCTCGCGCTCAATGCTGTGCCCGTATTCCTTGGCCTGCTTCGCGGCGCGCCTGACCGATATGAGTACATCGCCGATATAGACGCGCCCGGTATCGGGGTCGGGCCTGTCGCCCGGCGTCCGCATGGGAAAGGAGAGGACGTCGGTGGTTTTGTTGACGCCGCGCTGCAATCGGTTCAGCCCCCGCATCTCGTTGTCTGAAACGAAGCTGATGTCCATCACGCAGGGGTCGGGCAACCGCTCGTTCTTCACCGCGAACCGCGCGGCGCGGCGCAGCAGGGGCGTAAATTCCCCCGCGTCGTATGCCCGTATACGGCATTTTGTCATAAGCGATTCTCCTTTTTATCCGTTAATGTCCGCCGCGCCCGCGCGCGCCCTTTAATCCGCGCCGTTCCGCGCGGGCCTCAAAGTCCTCGTATGCCTTGACAATCCTCTGCACCAGCACATGGCGCACCACGTCGCGGGCGGTCAGCTCGCAGACGGCGATGTCCTCCACGCCGCGCAGGACGCGCACCGCCTCCTTCAGCCCGCTCACCTTTTCCCGGGGCAGGTCAATCTGCGTAACGTCGCCGGTGATGACGACCTTTGAGCCGAAGCCCATGCGGGTGAGAAACATTTTCATCTGTTCCCGCGTGGTGTTCTGCGCCTCGTCAAGGATGATGAACGAATCGTCCAGTGTCCGCCCGCGCATATAGGCCAGCGGCGCGACCTCAATGGCGCCGCGCTCAACGAACTTGTGGTACGTCTCCGACCCCAGCATATCAAACAGCGCGTCATAGAGCGGGCGGAGGTAGGGGTCTACTTTGTTTTGCAAATCCCCCGGCAGAAAGCCCAGCTTCTCCCCGGCCTCGACGGCGGGGCGGGTGAGAATGATGCGGCTGACCTCTTTTTGGCGGAAAGCGGTGACGGCCTTGGCCACGGCGAGGTAGGTTTTGCCCGTCCCGGCCGGGCCCACGCCGACGGTGACGGTGTTCCCCGCGATGGCTTCAATGTATTTCTTCTGCCCCAAGGTTTTTGCCTTGACCGGCTTGCCCCGCGCCGTGACACAGACCACATCCTTGCCCAGTTGGGCGAGCTTGTCCTCCGCGCCTTCATCCACCAGCCCCAAAACATAGTGAATGTTTTGGTCGGAGATGATTTCGCCGCGCGCGATGACCGAAAGCAGCCCCTCCACCACCTTCACGCCGCGGTATACATTTTCCGCCTCGCCGATGATTTTAAGCTCGGTGTCCCGGTTGATGACCTTGACCCCGGCCTTTTCCTCGATGAGCTTGATGTTCCGGTCAAACGACCCGAACAGCGCGATAACCTGCTCCAGACGCTCAACGTTGATGGTTTGCTCCGTCATTGGTATGCTCCTTTTTGCGTCTCCCGCGAAGAGCGGGAAACCCGTCAGCTTTCGTTGTTGTCTATATATGTTTTCAAAAAACTCAAAACCTCAACCGTGCAGTCGGTCACGCGGTTGTGCTTATAGCTCCGGTTTGTGGAAAAATAGCCAAAATAGCCCCAAGGGTCTTTGGTTTGCGGCCCCCAATCCCATAGCCCGTCCGCGTTTTGGTTTTTCATCAGCCAGTCTGCCGCGTTGGCAAGGTAGAGGGCAGAGCCGCGGAATTGATTGATATAGTTAAACGTATGAAACCAGCGGCGGGACTTGTCGCAGACAAAGTTTTCAGGCAAATTGTCCGGGGTTTTGTCCCAAAACCAGCCGTGCCGCGCCGCGTGACCCCCGTGATGGCGGAGCATCGCCGCTTTCAGCTCCGGCGGCAGCTCCCCGCGCCGTTTCAATAACAGCCCGAACTGCATGGGAACCAGTCTGTCCTGCCTTGTGTAGAAAATTTCATGCTGCGCCTTGCGTTCCCGCTCATAGGCGTATTCGCCGTCTTCATAGGCGCGTGACGCGATATACAGCCATTCGCCGTACGTCCGGTCGCAAAGCTCGTTGTAGGGCTTGATGGCCTCAAGCATTTCGCAAATGGAAGCCGTCTGCCACGGGATTGCGCGTTCGTTTTTGTTGTACAGCCTTTCCCGGCTTCTCCCCGTCAGGAAATCCTCAAGGTATTCATAAGCGCGGAGCAGAATGTCCCTGTCTTCTATTGTCAAGCCGATGTACAGACAGCGTTTGATGGCGGTCAGGGAGGTGGGGAATCTGGCTTTTACGGAATAGTCTTTGGATTCCAGCGGCCCCCATCCCCCGAGGTACTCCTGCTCCCGCCATAATTCCTCCACAATATCGCTGGATAAAAATTGCGGGCGCAACTCACACAGCGCGTCGTCCTCATACGGCGTGTCCAGAAAATGAAAAAGGATTTTGTAGCGCACCGCCGGGTATGGGCAACGGTCGTACAGCCGCAGCGCGGCTTTCCGAAACGAATCTTTTGTCAGCATTCCCGCCGCTCAACTCCCCAAAAGATGTCCCGTCCCCGCCGCCGCAAAATCTATCTTTCGCGGCACGTCTATCCGTTCCACGCATTCGGCGGACAGCGACGCCGACGCCAAGCCCGGCTCCAGCCGGAGCACAAAGCGCTCCGAAAGAATCTCCCCGCGGGATATGCCGCCGCGCAGCGCCTCCTCCAGCGCCAGCCGCAAAGCGTCCTCGGCGACGCTTTCGTCCATTTGGTAGGAAACCGGCTCGTATTCAATCACCGTCTCCCTGACCGCCGCGATGGGAAACACCACGTTTTGCGGCAGCCGCAGCATCGATGTTTCGCTCATTTTATCATACATGGCATACGGTTGGCTAGAGGTTCCGGGCAAATTTACCCTCCGGCTGCCAAAAACCAGCGCGAAACGCGTTTTAGAGCGGCCCGTATACCGCTTGCCCACCGCCCCGGTCGGCATGACCGCGCTCAGCTCCGTCCATGTGCGGGCCGTGACGTCGGCTCTGGCGTTGACCAGACGCACGCCCTGCTGCGCCGAATCCATCAGCCCGCTGACCAGTAGCTGCCCCTGCCGCACCGTGTCCCCCGGAAACACCTGAGCCGACCCGGACAGGGTGTCGATGCGGGTAATCAGGCCCGCCTTCTCCGCGACGACATTCGCAGGGCTTCCGCGGGACAGTATCTCCGGCTTTTCATCAACCTCCCGCACCACCACGGCAGCGTGGCTCCCCTTGATGTTGACGGTGACCCATGAGAGCTTGCCGAGCTTGAGCAGCATTTGATTGCGCACCGTTTCGATGTCCACGGAGGACGCGCGCGACCCGGCCGTGACGCCCACCTCGCGCAGGGCCTGCAAGATCTCCTCGCTTGTCAGCGCCGTATTCCCCTCCACCGTGAACTCCCAGATATAACGGTTGGAAACCAAAAGCGCCGCCAGACAGATAAACAGCCCGGCAATCAGCGCGTACCGCTTTCTGAAGCGCTCAAGAAAAAATGCCGCCCCGCGCCGCGCCAGCGGCCTGAGCGACCCGCCCAGCCGGGCGGCGTATTCCTCGGCCCGGCTCAGATGCTTGGACGGGATGGCGGCTTGCAGCCGCAGCGCGTCAAGCCGCTCCGCGCCCCAGAAGGCCACGCCGTTGCTCGCGCAGAGGTTGATAAACCGCTCGGGATACGGGCACTCCACCTCAACCCGCACAAACCCGCGCAGCAGATTGACCGTTTTTTGCATAGTCCGGCTCCCTCCGGCGCCCCTCCCGTCTCCGCGGCGGGAGACGCGCTAAAAAATAAATTCCACCTTAAAAATAAGCCCTTCCAGACGCAGCTCCCCCGCCGTCATGGCGCGGATGTGAAAGCCTTCGCCGGTGAGCTTGAGGATGGCCTCGCCCCCGTTGATATGCACCTCGCGCGTGCCGTATTCCAGCAGCCCTTGATGATTTTCCACGGTTATCTCCCGATAGCCGTGGATGATGATTTTCGGGAGGTTGGCGGCGATGTCCGCCGGTATGTCCATCTTCCGCGCCGCCTTTTCGAGAAAGCTCTCCTTCATCCCCTCGTCTCCCTCCGCCGCTTCCCGCGCCCGCCCGAAGGACGGGCATGGAGCCAGTCGTCTCTACATATCTATTGTACCGGGGGGATGTCTATGACCCGTATTCTAAAGAGCCGCCTGCTGACGGATGTGACGGTGGGGCTGATGCTGGCGGCGGCGGCCCTCGGGCTGCTGCTCTCGCCGAGGACGACCTCGGAGGCGGCGCGGGAGGGCCTGTATATCTGCGCCAACGTGCTGATTCCGTCGCTGTTTCCTTTTTTTGTGCTGAGCGCGCTGACCATTGAGCTGGGGCTGGCGCGGCGAACCGGCCGCGCGCTCGAACGGTTTATGCGCCCTCTTTTCCGGGTGGGCGGAGCCTGCGCGGCGGCGGTGGCGCTGGGGTTTTTCGGCGGCTATCCGGTGGGGGCGAAGTGCGCCATTTCACTGTATGAGAAAGGGCTTTGCTCCAAAGAGGAAGCAGAACGCCTGCTGGCGTTCTGCAACAATTCGGGCCCGGCGTTTATCCTCGGCGCGGCGGGCGTGGGCATCCTCGGCTCAAGCCGCGCGGGCTGGCTTCTCTTCCTGACGCACACGGCGGCGTCGGTCGCCGTCGGGGTGCTGTTCAGGTTTTACAAGTACGGCGCGGTTCCCGCAACCGCCGTGCCGGACGGGACGGAGGAGACGGTTTCGCTGTCCGCCGCCTTCACCCGCTCGGTCAAATCGTCCTTCTCCTCTGTTTTCTATATTTCCAGCTTTGTCGTCTTCTTCACCGTCGCCGTTCGTTTGCTGTTCACCAGCGGCGTCCTTCCGGCCGCGGCCGGGGCGCTGTCCGCTCTGCTCTCCCCGTTCGGCATGACGCGGGACGCCGCCCAAAACCTGCTGACCGGGCTGATTGAGCTGACAAGCGGTCTCTTTTTCCTGCAAGGCGGCGCCACCGGGCATTTGGCGGGGCGGATGGCGATGGCCGCGTTTATGCTGGGGTGGGCGGGCCTGTCCGTCCATTGCCAAGTGCTGTCCTTCATTGGGCAAAGCGGGCTGTCGCCGCGCTCCTATCTGGCGGGCAAGATGCTGCACGCCAGCATCTCCGCTGTCTTCGCTTTCATCCTGACGCGTCTGACCGGGCTGGAAATCCAAGCCACGGAAACCATCGCCGAGCAGGTGGAAACCATCGCCCGTCTCCGCTTCTTCGACACGCTGGGCGTCACGCTGACCGCCATAACCGCGCTGACGCTGGCGCTGGCGCTGGTCTTGGCGGGGCGGCTGTGGCGGGCTATTCCGCAGGCTCAAAAGTAAACACAACGGGGTTTGTCACGCTTTCACCGAGGGGAGACAGATCGACCGACTTGATTTTCAGCTTGACGCCCAAGGCTTTCTGCAGCTCATACAAGCGCCCGCCCGCGCACCGTTCAAAGTAGGCTTCAACCGACCCCGGAAACGCAAACGTCCCCTTGGGCGCGTGCTTGTAATACCCGTGGGTGTAGGCAAAGGTGACGGTAATCGTGCCGTCGCCGTTCAAAACGGCGTTCCTGCCGAAGGCCTTCGCAAACAACGCCAGCCGCTCGGCGAGGGGCTTTTCGGCGTGTTCCAGCGCGAAGGCTTTGCGCTCCTTGTCGTGTCCCGCGCCGTTGCAGGCCCCGTTTTCTTCGCACAGCCGGAAGCGCTGCTCTCTGGTGAGATGCGTTTCCATCGCCTTGAGAAACTCCGCTTCACACTCGCCGCCCTCATACGCCTGAACAATGTGTTCAAAAATCAGCACGGTTTCCTCGGGGATATCAAATTTGCGCTTTTTCATGCTGCTTAACATGGTTTTCATCGGATACGCCCCCAGTCTACGTCGCCGTTTTGTTCACAAAATCCATGTGGTAAAAGTCGGCGCCGTGGTTGTGGTTGATGACGCCCGCCGTCAGGCGGATGGCCAGAATGACGCAGTTCTCGTCCGCCTCATTGTTCGCGCTGTCATACCATTCGGCGAAGGCCTTGCGGAGCTTTGCCCGTATATCGGCGTTTTCCGGCTTCAGCACCCAGCCGAGGTTTTCGCCGATTCCGTTGGCGGAAAACCAGCCTAGGTTCACCGAAAGCGACACCTCCGGGTTTTGGGCAATCTGCCGTATTTTGTTTGAGCCGCCCCATGTGGTGACGTAAAACACGCCGTCCTCGTAGTAGGCGTCCACCTCGCGGGAGCATGGGCGGGGCTTGCCCTCGGCGTTGGGCTCCAGCGCGATGGTCGCGAGGGAGAGGTTGTTGTCCCTGCCCCCGCCGAATTTTTCCTCAATCATGCGCAGTCCTTCTTCGTACCTGTTCATTTTTCTCACCTTTCCGGGCAATCGCCCAACTCTATTTTGGAATCCCCGCCGAAGGCGGGAAAACGCAACCTCAATCCTTTTCCCGCTCCTTATACGGAATCCACAGCTCCATATAGGCCGCGGCGGGGGAGGTGGGGTAATACATCTCCGGGAAGAAGCCGTCGGCAATCCAGCCGCGCCTTTTCAGCCACATCCGGGTATATTTCATCGCCTTGCCCAAGGCGGCGCCCGTGAGCAGCGCAACGCTTTCCGCCTCAAACCCGCACACGACGTATTCCCTCGCGGGGAGCCGCCAGCGCGCAAAACGCGCGTCCTCCGCACCCGTCTCCGCCTCCGCCCCGGCGAAATAGGTGGTATAGCCGTCCGGCGCGTCTCCGTGATAGCAGACGCCGAGCCGCCGGCCACCGGGAATGCGCGGAATGTCTTCCAGCCTGCTGAAAAACGCGTCCCAAATCTTGCCCGCCATGTCAACGCCCGGTCTTTCGCCCAGCATTTTGCCCATTTTGAAAGGAAACTGCCCCTCCGCGCCGAGAAAATCAATCGGGGCGTCAAGCGTCTTCCGGCTCATTTCCAGCACCAGCCCCTCGCTGATCAGCGGCACGCCCTCGTCAATCATCACGTAGTTCAGCAGTAGGTCGGGCTTGTCGAAATTGTTCAGGCCGACTGGGTTGTCCCGGTATTGCGCCGGGGTGACGCCGTAGGCGTCCTTAAACGCCCGCGTAAAGGTCTCGTGGCTGCTGAAGCCGTAGTCCAGAGCGACGTCGAGAATGCGGTTTTCCTTGTCCCGCAGCGCGCCGCAGGCTCTGGCCAGCCGCCGCAGCTTGATGTATTCCCGCACCGGCCTTTTCACCAGCCGCGCGAACAGCCGCTGATAATAAAACACCGACAGCGCCGCGATGCCCGCCAGCTCCTCGATTTGAACATCCTCGCCGATATGCGCCTCGATGTGGTTTACGGTTTTTTGTATGGCTTCCCAAGCGTGCATGGCAACCCCTCTTTGCGGTTCAGAATATCATAAACGGCGGCCGGACGCTTGACCGTGTCTGCCCTTTTTTCAGATAGAAAACACTTCTCCGCTGTTTAGTATAGCACAAACCTCTTCTTAGCCGCAAGCAAAGAGAGCCGCGCAATGCGGCAAACTTGCCGTTGCATTTTGGACTTGGTTGTGTTACAATTCTTTGCGTACTCTCACGCCGTACTAACAAAGGAGACTGGTCACCATGAAAACAACAAAAATCTTCGCGCTCGCCCTCGCGCTGATAATGGGTTTCGCGTTAGCCGCTTGCTCTGATAGCGGCAACAACAACACTTCGGGCGGCAGTGCCAACTCACCGCCGCCATCGGAAACACAAGGTAATAGCGGCAATGCCGACGATGCGTCCGCGCCGCCGCCGAACCCGACACAGCAGGGTAACGATGGCGGTATACCTCCTGAACAGGAGCTTGTGTCCGAGCTTAAGATAGGCATAGGCGGAAAACATGAACAAGGGCAGGAGATTGCCATGCGCATAACAATCCCCGAGCTTCCAGATAGGCTTGCCGCGCTGGAGCTGGAACCGGGTACTTTCAGCGATATAGAAATACATTTCGGTAACGGTTTTTTCAAGCGTTTTACGATTTACGGTGCTGCGGGCAGGTATACGCATAACAACGGCTACGACCCCATAAAAATAGACGGTGACAGCGTGTTGCTGATATTTTTTATGCCGGAACAGTACAGCGCGGACGACATAGGAGATGTTGAGGTTGTAGGCTTTACTATTTCGGGGTTAGAGCAAAATAGACAGACGTATATTAAGTTCAGCAATAACGATGTTATGGTGCCGTTTAATGAACTCGTACCCTATACAAAGTTAAGCGAGTTCGGCTTCGACCCTACCGCTATCACATTAAGCGCGACCAATAACGGCGACGGTACGATGTCGTTTGTTTACAAAGACACGTCCATCAAGCCAACATATATCATGCCGTGGGAATGGATAGAAAGAGACCCCGGGACGATATTCTTCGCATATTGGACCATTACCGGGATTTATAACTTTTCCGGAGATGCCTGCATAGGAGGATTGTTTGCAATAGGCACAGACCGCGGTGGCTCTGTCTCTACCGGACGCAGAATTGGTTACGGAGACGGGAACACATGGGATTATATGACGCTGGATTTAGAAAAGGATATAGTAATAAGAAACCCCGAAGATATGCAGATAAGCGTCGATGAAACGGGGCTCACCGCCGTATGGACGGAACAGTTTAAGCCGGGGTTCGGCTTCGACGACATCATCGAGTTTTGGGTTGTCGCAGATTTTAATATGCACGGTTTGTCTTCGCATGACCCGGACGATAACACATTTATTAGAATTTACGAAGGACTAACTTTTGAGGTCGCGGACGTGGTGGAGTAGAAACCGCGCAATCATAAAACTTTTCAAATGAAGAGATAGGAGAATGTCACCATGAAAACAACAAAAATCTTCGCGCTTGCCATTGCGCTGATAATGGTATTCGCGTTAGCCGCTTGCTCCGATAGCAACAACAACACTTCGGGCGGCGGCACGAGCAATCCGTCACCGTCGCAAGACCCCGCACCCGAACCGTCCGCGCCGTCGCAAGACCCCGACCCGGGCAACGGCGGCAACGACCCCGGTACAGGCGACCCCACTAACGGAAACGGCGGCGATGTAATCATCCCCGACAACGGTACACCGCCGAATGTAGAACCGCCGCTTGAAAGCCACGCAGGAGATAAGGGGTATTTCTATGTGCTGTCCGATGATTATGTTGTCTGGACTGAAAGCGGCGACAATAAGCAGTTAATGGGCGGCATCGAATACGGCGACAATAACGGCATTACGTACTACGTTGCAAGCTTCAACGAAAACGGTGGTACAATTTATGGTAGTGGTATGACGAAATACGTTTTTTCAAGCGAGGCTGACGCTGCCGCCTTTTTTGAGGCTTCCGGCAGAGATCGGTTGATTCAGATTGGTAATGTCGTTTACTTAAATGGCGACTGGGGTGATGGTAACTGGAATCACTACAAAGACGGAATCATTGAATTCGCACCATATGTTGATATGTATATTTCCAAACCGTAAGCAACCACGGCGCAACGAGCAGAGCCGGAGCAAATCACGCTCCGGCTTTCCCGCGCCCCTTGCAAAGCCCCGAAAAATAGGGTATACTGGAAAAAAACCGCGCGAAGGTGGGGATTGACGGTGACGAAAGAGCTGATTATACAAAAGGCCCATTTGGTGAAGAACTACGGTGAGGTGTGCCGCAGGCTTTCGGGGGCGTCAATCATAGCGGTGCTGAAAAACAACGCCTATGGGCTGGGGCTGCTGCCTATGGCAAAATTTTGGCGGGAGATGGGCGTGCGCCGTTTCGGGGTAGGCGACCCCGCCGACGCGGCGCTGCTCCGCGCCGAGGGGTTCCGGCAGGAGGAGATATTGCTGATGCGCTCCACGGCGGTGTCGGAGGAAATCAACGCCATCCTTGACAACAACGTCATCGCCACCGTCGGCTCGCAGGAGGCGGCGCTGGCGCTGTCCGGCATCGCCGAAAAGCGCAGCGCGGTGGCCGAGGCGCACATCAAAATCGACTGCGGCATGGGACGCTACGGCTTCCTCCCGACCGAGACAGACAAGCTGTTCAGCATCTTCTCCTATATGCAAAACATCGCCGTCTCCGGGGTTTGCACCCACCTCCCGGGCGGCCTTTCCGCCAAAAAGGCGCAGTCGTACATCGCCAAGTTTGACGCCGTGCTGGCGGCCCTGAGGGAGAAAACCTACGAAACAGGGCTTGTCCACGCGCTCGGCGCGTCGGCGATGTTCCAGCACCCGGAGCTGCCGCAGTACGACGCCGTGCGCATCGGCGCGGCCATGACCGGGCGTATCCCCGGCCGGGCAAAGCTGCACCGCGTGGGAACCATCGCCGCGCCCATTGCCGACGCGCGCTGGATTCCTTCGGGAGAGACGGTGGCGGGCTGCGTAAAGCTTCGCCGCTCGGTGCGCGCCGGGGTCATCCCGGTGGGCTATGCCCACGGCGTTTTTGTGGAGCGCCCCGTTTATTCCCGCCTTTTCGAGCTGACGCCCTTCCGCCGAGGCTACGGAAACGTCCGCATCGCCCTTGACACCGGCGAGGACGTCCCCGTCCTCGGAACAATCGGGCAGAACCACATGGTCGTAGACCTCACCAAATCCCGCGCCGCCGCCGGCACCATAGCCCACATCGAAGTCAACCCCCTCTTCGCCGGTATGCTCCCGCGGAGGGTGCTGTGAGCGGCGGCGGAGGGAACATATGAAGAACATAACGATTGCCCGATTGCAGGAATATATAAAAGAACAGGACTATAACCCTGAATTAAAGCAAGGGTATTTTTTGAAACTCGCCGAAGAAGTCGGCGAATTATCAAGAGCCATGCGTAAAAACGCTTCTCCCGCCGCGGTTGAAACCTTCAAAGGGTCAATCGAGGAAGAAATCTATGATGTGATTTATTACGCGCTTGCCATCGCGAATTGTTATGATATAGATGTTGAAAAATGGATATATGTGAAAGAAAAAATCAATGATGAAAAATACGGAAGAAATCATGCCGAAGCGTTATTCGTTCCCGAATAAGCACCCCCATACCACGCCGAAAGGCGGCGAGAATTTGAGTTTGCTGCAAGCCCTGACCGCTTATGCGGACAAACAGACGGCGCGGTTTCATATGCCGGGGCATAAGGGGCGGCTGGGGCCGCCGTTTGACGGTGTTGCGCCGCTTGACCTGACCGAGCTGGACGGGACGGGGGATTTATACGGCGAGAGCGACGGCGCGATCCGCCGTTCCGAGCGCCGGACGGCGGCGCTTTACGGCGCGCAAGACTGCTTTTACCTGACCGGCGGCGCGACGCAGGGCATTTACGCCATGCTGAGCGCCGTCACCCGCCCGGGGGATACCGTCCATGTCGCCCGCAACTGCCACCGGAGCGTGTACAACGCGCTGGCGCTGCTGGATTTGCGCCCGGTGTGGTTTTGGGACGCGCCGCCGTCCGCTGAGGAGCCTGTGATTTACACCTCGCCGGATTATTTCGGCAAAATCACGCCCCGCCCCGATTCACGCGGGCTTGTGCTGTGCGACGCGGCGCATGGGGCGCATCTGCCGTTTTGTTTAGACGATTACGCGCCGCCCGGCAGCCTTTGGGTGGTTTCGGCTCACAAAACCCTGCCCGCGCTGGGACAGACCGCCATGCTGCTGTCGGACGGGACGACGGACGCCGAGCTGCTCCGCGGCCAAACCGCCGTCTTCGGCACCGCGTCCCCGTCGTTTGCGCTGCTGGCGTCGCTGGACGCCGCCGTCAGCAACCCCGGCGATTGGGCAAGGATTGCGGATTTCACCCGTCCCTACATAGAGCCGGGCGACGACCCCGCCAAAATCACCGTATACACCCCCGACGCCCGCGCCCACGCCGCCCGCTTGGCGCAAGACCTCGGCGTCGTCTGCGAACTGGCCGACGCGCACAGAATCCTCTTCATGCTCTCCCCCCACAACACCCCCCAAGACCTCACCCTCCTAAAAAAAGCCCTAAAAACAATCCCCCCCCTCCCCGCTCCCCCCGTCCCCCAACTATCAACTATCAACTATCAACTATCAACTGCCCTCCCCTTCCGCGAGGCCTTCTTCGCCCCCCGCAAACGGGTTTTGCTGCGCGAGGCGGCGGGCTGCGTCGCCGCGCGGGTGTTCGCGCCGTCGCCGCCGGGCATCCCTTTTTTCGCGCCGGGCGAGCGCATCGACAAAAAAACTCTCGAAATTCTTTTCGGGCTGTGTTATACTGATAATGACGCATATATTTGGATTGTCCGTTAGGAGGAACATTTTTATGAAACTGATTCTTGCCATCATCAACCACGACGACGCGCACGGCGTCATTCAAAATCTCACGCAGGCGGGCTACCATGTCACCAAGCTCGCCACCACCGGCGGCTTTTTGCAGGTGGGCAACGTCACCATCCTCATCGGCGTGGACGACGAGCGTTTGGAAGGCGCGATGGAGATTATCGGCAAGCGCTCCAATTCCCGCCGTCAGGTCATCCCCGCCACCAGCGAAATGGGGATGGGGATGTACTCCTCCATGCCGGTGGAGGTCACGGTGGGCGGCGCCACCGCCTTTGTGATGAACGTTGAAGACTTCAAAAAATTCTGAGGCCGCCCCACCCATTCCCGTCATCCTTGAGGGCAACGATTCCGAGGCTCTGCGCCAAGCCGCGCTGCGTCTCGCGTCTGATTGGATGTGGGATGAGCGCAAGGTTCTGGCGGGGCTGCATGTTGACGTGTCCGTCCTCGACAACGGGGCGGACGCCGCCGTGAAGGTTGACGACATCCGCGCCATACGGCGCGACACCCTGCTCCGCCCCTTTGACGGCGAGGTCAAGGTCTACATCATCGCCCACGCCCAAAACATGAACCAAAGCGCCCAGAACGCGCTGCTCCGCGTCCTCGAGGAGCCGCCGCGCTATGTCCGCTTTATCCTGTGCGCCGGCAACGCGGAAGCGCTGCTGCCCACGGTGAGGTCAAGATGCGCCCTCCGCCGTCTGCCCCCCGGCGGCGCGGAGGACAACGAATACGCCGAACGCGCCGAAGCCTTTGTCGGCGCGCTGGGCGACCCTTGGGGGCGGATGGCCGCCGCCTATTCGTGGGACAAGCTCTCCCGCGACGCGCTCAGGGGCGTCCTGCTGGCCGTCCTGTCCTGTCTCCGCGACCGCTGCCTGACCGACGGCGTTAAGCCCGCCTACACCCAAGCCCTGCAAACCGTATCCGGCCTGCTCCCCGCGCTGGAGCTGAACGCCTCCGTAGGCACCATCTGCGGGGTATTGGCTGTGGAGTGACGCGGGGGGCGTGGGGGACGCGCAATGCGCGCCCCTACGGGACGGGACAACGGCGGGCGGCATGTATGCCGCCCCTACGGGACGCGGGGGGGCTTTGTTGGTTGGCCTTTCTGCGTCTCCCGCCGGAGGCGGGAGACGCTCCATTGAGACGCGGGGGGACTTGACAAGCGGTTTTTTTGGGGTGAAACAGGAACTTTTTGAAAAGATTTTCAAATATTTTTCAAAAAAGACTTGACAACATAGTAACAAAGCTGTAAAATGGTATTCTAGGCGAAATATGCTCGCCGGGAACCGGGCTGACAGCCCGGTTTTCCGGTAAAAGAAAGGGCGTTCCACCATGAGAAGACGTGTCCTCACCCTCGCGCTGGCAGCGGCGCTGGTTCTCGCGCTTGTCCCGACGGTGGCGGCAAATGAAGGAACAGGTGGGTTGTTCATCGACTTTGAAAGCGGTGGACTAAATGGCTTTGCTGGGAACGGCAGCACTTTAACCGTTACAAACGAGCAATCCCATTCGGGGAACAATTCTCTCCTTGTTTCAAACCGTGAGGGCTTTTGGCACTGGGCTGAGGTGCGGGTAGACCATCTGATAGAGCCGGATGTTGTATACGAAATCAGCGCGTGGGTGTTGTCTAAAGGGGAAGAGGAGTATTATTTCAATCTGTTTACACAAATCAGCGAAGGGGAAGACTCGCAATATCGGTGGATAGACGGAAGCGACCTTTCCAAATCGAACGGCTGGACGAAGTTTTCGGGACAGTTTGTTTATACGCCAGATGACCTCACGGGTGGATATATCACAATTTATGTATACAGCAATGACCCTAACGTCGAATACTACATTGATGACATATCTTTTAGAATCGACCCGAATACCGCCAACATTGCCGCCACCACAAGGCTTCCGTCACTGCAAGAGCTTTACAAAGACCATTTCCTTATCGGCAATATTTTTGATGTGTGGTCACTACCTATGAGGCTCCCAATCCTAAAGCGCCATTACAATATAGTAACGGCTGAAGGTGCTATGAAACCCGGAGTTTTGACTTCCGCCAGCGGAGTTTACGATTTTTTTGATATAGACAATGCCTTGGGAATTTTTCTTGAAGAGGGTATGGTCGTTCATGGACACACGTTAGTATGGGAGCAGACACATGCAGATTGGCTCACCAACAACCCAGACGGTACGCCCCTAACCCGCACCGAGGCTAAAGCCAATTTGGAAACATATATCAGTACAGTCGCGGGGCATTTTAGCGGCAAAGTTGTCTCATGGGATGTTCTTAATGAAGCATATGCTGCATGGGAAAACGATTTTCCAGAAAAGACGGCATCTGACTGGAGGAACGGATTGAAGACGTACTCTCCGTGGTATCAAGCATTTTCCAACGGCGCAAACGACGGTGAAAGCGGCGCGGATTATATTGAATATGCTTTCCGTCTCGCCCGTGCGGCCGACCCGAACGCGACGCTTTATTACAACGCCGACTTTGCGGAAGGACAAGCCCATATTACCGCTGTCGCCGCAATGGTGAAAGAAATCAACGACAAATGGCTTGCCGAAGGGAACTCTCGCCTGTTGATTGAGGGGGTGGGGTTGCAAGGACATTTTCAAATAAACGTCAATCTCGCCGATGTGGAAAGAAATATCAGCCATCTTGCCAACTTGGGCGTGGAAATCAGCATTTCAGAACTTGACATCTCTATATTCGACTGGGTACCTTGGCAGGGAGCGCCGACCGAGGAGTTAATCCCAACACAAGCGTTATTTGAGAAACAAGCCGAGGTTTACGCAAAACTGTTTCAAATGTTTAAGCGCTATTCCAATCATATCGAATTTGTCACCTTTTGGGGGCTTAGTGACGGAGCCAGTTGGATTAGTACAAATTATCCGACCATCTTCAGCGCCGACTTCACTCCCAAGCTCGCCTACTTCGCCGTAGCCGACCCCGAAGGGTACTTAGCGGGCAACTACGACACCGAAGCCAAGCGCCAAGCATGGATTCAAGCCAACAGTCTAGCACCCAACCTCTCCGACGCCGCCGGCTGGGCGCACGACCACATCAACAGCGCGTACGCCAAGGGCTTCCTCCCCGAGGAGCTGCAAGCCGCCTACACGCAAAACATCACCCGCGGCGAGTTCGTGCGGCTGGCCATGAGCTGGCTGCGGTACGAGACGAAGATGACGGACGCGGAGCTGTTGGAGCAATTCGCCGTCGCGCCGGATAGGACGTTTGTGGACACGGACGACCCGATTATACTGGCGGCCGGAAAGCTGGATATCACGGCTGGTTCCGGCGGCGGGGTGTTTGGGGTTGACGAGACGTTTAACCGGCAGCAGGCGGCGGTGATGCTGGTGAAGGTGCATAACATTCTGGGCGTTGAGACGGACGAGGCGGCTGACGCTGACTTTGCGGATATGGACGAGGCGGCCGGCTGGGCGCGGGACGCGATACACTTTGTCGGCTCGAACGGGATTATGAACGGCTCCGGCGGGAACTTCATGCCAGAGGGGACGTTTACGCGGGAGCAGAGCATAGCTGTGTTTAATCAAATGGGATGACCCCCCGCGTCGGGGAATAAAAAACTGGACAAGGAGAACTCACATTGACGACTGTTGTGGGCGTACACTTCAAAAAGGGAAGCAAGCTGTATTATTTCGACCCGGCGGGGCTGCCGCTTCGCAAGGGGACGGCCGTGATTGTCGAGACGCAGTCCGGGATGGAATACGGCGTCTGTACGGCGCTTCCTTTCAAGGTGGAGGACGAGCGGATTGTGCCGCCTCTCCGCAAGGTCATCCGCGTCGCCACCGAATACGACAAAAAGACGCTGGAGCAAATCCTCCAAAAGGAGCAGGAAGCGCTGGAGATTTGCCGGCAGAAGGTGGAGCGGCACGGCCTTGTGATGAAGGTCGTGGAGGTGGACTACACCTTTGACGGCAACAAGATTATCTTCTATTTCACTGCCGACGGGCGGGTGGACTTCCGCGAGCTGGTCAAAGACCTCGCCTCGGTTTTCCGCACCCGTATTGAGCTGCGGCAGATTGGCGTGCGCGACGAGGCGCGGCTGCTGGGGGGTCTGGGCGTCTGCGGCAAGGAGTTTTGCTGCTCCACCTTTCTGGATGAATTCCAGCCGGTTTCCATCAAGATGGCAAAGGAGCAGAACCTTTCGCTCAACCCGACCAAGATTTCCGGCACCTGCGGTCGGCTGATGTGCTGCCTGAAATACGAGCAGACCGCCTATGAGCATCTGCACCGGGTCACGCCCCGCGTTGACAGCGTGGTGCAGACACAGCAGGGCAAGGGGACGGTGACCGACATCGTATCCCTCCTGCGGGGCAGCATCAAGGTGCGGCTTGACAGCGCGCCCGATTCCCCGCCCAAGACCATGCTCCGTACCGAGGTGAAGGTTCTCAAGCCGGGACGCGAAATGACGGACGAATGATATTCGACACCCACGCCCATTACAACGACCCGCGCTATGACGGCGACCGTGAGGAGCTTCTCGCGTCGCTGCCCGGCGCGGGTGTCGGCCGTGTGCTGACGCCCGGCACGTCGATGGAGGAGCAGCCCTCGGTGCTGGCCGTCGCGGCGCGGCACGGCTTCATTCTCGCCGGCGCGGGCATCCACCCCCATTACGCGGCGGGCACGCCCCGCTGCGAATGTCCGGGTGGGGCGGCGGCGGATAACGGGCGTGTCGCCCGCTCTTTGGATGTGCTGGAGGGGTATCTGCAAAACGCGGCGGCGCATAAGATTGCCGCCGTGGGCGAATGCGGGCTGGACTATTTCGAGCGACCCGGCTATCCGCCGCCCGACCGCGCCGCCCAGCGCGAGGCTTTCGACGCCCAGCTTTGCCTCGCGGAGCGATACAAGCTGCCGGTCATCATCCACGACCGCGACGCGCATGAGGACGTTTTAGACGCCGTGCGCGCCCGCCCCGGCCTGCGCTGCGTTTTCCACTGCTTCTCCGGGGACGCGGAGATGGTTCGGACGCTGCGCGGCATGGGGGCGTATATCTCCTTCGCCGGCGCGGTGACGTATAAGAAAAACGCCGCCTTGCGCGAAGCCGCCGCCGCCGTTCCGGACGACCTGCTGCTCGTGGAGACCGACGCGCCCTATCTCGCGCCCGAGCCGCTGCGCGGCAAACGCTGCGACAGCCTGATGATTCCGCACATCCTCGCCGTTTTGGCCCAAGCGAGGGGTCAGACGGCGGAGACGGTCGAGCGGCTGACATGGGAGAACGGGACGCGGCTGTTCGGCTGCTAAAAATTTTTTTCAAAATGCTCTTGACCTTGACGCGGCGGAATGGTTTATCATACCCATCAGAGAGGGGTGACGCGGTATGCTGCGGATCGGCGAGGCGGCAAAGCAATTCAGTATTTCCAACCGCACCCTGCGGTATTGGGAAGAAACAGGCATCCTGAAAAGCGCGCGAAGTGAAAACGGCTACAGATTCTATGACGGGGAAAACGCGGCGCGGATTGGGCAGATTGCCCTGGTTGAGAGCCTTATCGGGCGCATACGGGAGGCCAAGGATTTGAAGCAGGTTTTCATCTGCCTTGAAGCGCATGACGGCGCCCTCGCCGCCGAGTCCGCCGCGTCACAAATTTTACTCTCAGAAAGGGTCCTATCCATGCCGGAGGAAAACCTGAAAAATGTCCGAATCGTCAAACTGCCCGCCATGACGGTGGCGTCCTACCGCGCCGAAAGCGCCTCGCCTGAACGCGATTGCTCCGAGGTGTTTAACCCGTTTGTGCTGGAAAACCATCTGCACAAACGGGACGGGTTCCGCTTCTTGGGGTTCAACAACCCCAGCCCCTCCCAAGACAGCCCTGTGTACGGGTATGAAATGTGGGTCACTGTTCCCGAAGGCTTTGACGTGCCGGAGCCGCTGGTCAAAAAGCATTTCGGCGGCGGGCTGTACGCGTCCGTATCCACGCACATGAACGAAATCGGCGAGCGCTGGGGGCTTCTTCACAACTGGGTTGAAAGCAGCGGCAAATACGAGGTTGATTTTTCCTTCCAATGGCTTGAGGAATGCTGTATGGACTTCGAGACCTTCATCTCAGACAGCGTGCCGGACAGCGAAAAACAGCTTGATTTGCTGGAGCCGGTTAAGCTGAAATAACCGCGGGCGGCCACAGCGCTGAAAACGGGCGGGAAATGAGGTTCCTGCCCGTTTTGCGGCGTGGCGTCAAACTAAATCGCGTTTAATGGTTGCCTTGGTAGGCGGACATGTGTATAATAGAACAAACAGCCTTGGCGGCGCGAAGAGGTGTGATTGGTTTGAAAACAATTTTTGTGGTGGACGACAACAACGTCAACTTGGTCACTGCGGACGAGGTTTTGTCACCGCATTACCGGGTCTTTCCGCTGCCGTCCGCCGTGCAGATGTTTGAATTGCTGAAGGACGTTCACCCCGACATGATTCTCTTGGACATTATGATGCCCGAAATGGACGGCTTTGAGGCGCTGAGACTTCTGAAATCCATCCCCGCGTTCAAAAAAATCCCTGTGATATTCTTATCCGGCCAGAGCGACCCCGTGACCGAATCCCACGGGTTTGAGGAGGGCGCGCTGGACTTTATTTCCAAGCCCTTTTCCTCGTCCGTCCTCCTTAACCGCATCAAGACGCATCTAGGCATCGAAGACCTCATCCGCAAGAGGACGGACAACCTGATTCAGCTCAAAAACAGCATTGTGAACGTCTTGAGCAATATGGTGGAAAACCGCGACCAGACGACCGGCAAGCACATAGAACGCACGACAAGATATATCCGCATCCTTTTGGATGAAATGCTCCGAAGCGGGGTGTATAACGACGAGATTGAGCAGTGGGACTTCGAGGTTGTCGTATCCTCCTCGCGCCTGCACGACATCGGTAAAATCGCCATTTCCGATTTGATTCTGAATAAGCCGGGGAAGCTGACCGACGAGGAATTTGAAATCATCAAGACCCACGCGGCCGAAGGCGTGAGAATCATCGACAGCATCATCGACGAGGCGGGGGACGAACTCTTTTTAAGATACGCCAGACTGTTTGCCGGTTATCACCATGAGCGGTGGGACGGCAAGGGCTACCCCTACGGGCTGAAAGGAGAGGAGATTCCTCTCCACGGGCGGATTATGGCGGTTGCCGACGTCTACGACGCGCTGGTATCCGACCGCCCCTACAAGCGGGCTTTCACGCATGAGGAGGCGGAAAAAATCATCCTCGAAAGCAAGGGAACGCAATTCGACCCGCAGATAGCCGACGTGTTTTCCCGCGTCAGCCGGCAGTTTGAGGAGGCGTCCCTATGCCGTTAAACCGCCCCGCCATGCGAAGGAATTCTTTCTCGCGTCTGCCGTACGCGCAGATTTTGATTGTTTTTCTGGCGTTCGCGCTGATGGGAACCGCCAGCTTTCTGTTCGGCGCAACCATTGAGGACGCTCATTTGACGCGGGAAGCGGAAACGCTGTATTTCAATATCGCGTCCCGGGTCAACGCCGACCTGAAGGAGCTGGAAACGATGCTGGGCGTCGTGAGCGAGACCATCCGCGACATGATTCTCGGCGGCTCCGAGCTTGACGAGGTGGAAGCGTATATCATCAAGATGACCGAGTACGGGCATATGCTGGATATTTCGGGCGTTCTCAGCTTTTTCGCCGTTTTCGACGTCCCCGGCTGGCCGCCGCGGCACGGATTCAGCGGGATTTCCCCGGAAATGGACTGGAACGAGCTGGAGGCGGCCGGACTGTTTCTGCTGGAAGACCGCGACTGGTATGCGATGGCTGTCGCGGCCGGGGGCGATATCATCGTTACGCAGCCGTATGAGGATGTGATCACCGGCAGGGCCGTCCTCTCCTGCGCGCGCGCCCTGTATGACGCCGACGGCGGCTATCTCGCCGTCATCGGCTTAAATGTTCTTCTGGACAGGCTTTCGATGTTTTCCGAGGAATACAAAGGACAATTCGATAACTCTTGGATGATTTTCGATACAAACCTGAACGTCATCGGCCATTCCGACACCGCCCTCATCGGGATGCCGCTGCGCGATATCCCGAGCGGCGTGGCCGCCATCGCGGACGATTTGGCGCGGGGACGTCCGGTGACGGATTACAGGTTTGTCAATCATGTCGGCGAAACGAGAACCATCACCGTAAGGCTGCTCGACAACGGCTGGTTTCTGGGCGTCGCCACCCTCAAGGACAGCTATTACGCAAACCTGAGGAGCTTGCAGTGGTTTCTTATCCTCGCCGGGCTGTTTTTTTCAACGGTGCTGAGCGCCATCTTCATCCATATCGCCGCGAGCCGGAACAGGGCGGAGGAGCGCACGCGGATTATGCTGGACGCCACGCCCCTCTGCATCAACTTCTGGGATAAGGACATGAACAACATCGACTGCAATCAGACGACGGTGGATTTTTTCGGGCTGACGGACAAGCGGGAATACCTCGAACGATACACCGAGCTTTCCCCTGAGCTTCAGCCGGACGGCTCGCCTTCGGCCGAAAAAGCGCGCGAGATTGTGGAAAAGGCGCTGAACGAGGGCTATCACCGCTGCGAATGGATGAACCAGATGCCGGACGGGGAGCCCGTGCCGTGCGAGGCGACCTTTATCCGCGTGAAATACGGCAACGATTATGTCGTCGTCGTATACAGGCGGGACTTGCGCGAGCAAAAGCGGATGCAGGCGGAAAAAGACCTTGCCAAGGAACACGAGAAGATTTTTGAAAGCACCGCGCTGAAGGAGCAGGAAGCCAATCAACTGAAAAGCCGTTTTCTGGCCAATATGAGCCACGAGATACGCACCCCGATGAACGCGATTTTGGGCATTGCCGATATTCAGCTTAGGGGCGAGCGGCTGCCGCCGTCCACGGAGGAAGCGTTTGCCCACATCTGCGAGAGCGGCAACCTGCTGCTGAACATCATCAACGACATCCTTGACCTGTCCAAGATTGAGGCGGACAAGCTGGAAATCAACCCGGTCAAATACGACATACCGAGCTTGATTAACGACACCGCGCAGCTCAACGGCCTGCGTTATGAGGGCAAGCCGATTGCCCTCGCCGTTCGCGTCGCCCCGGACACGCCGCTTGAGCTGTTCGGCGACGAGCTTCGCATCAAGCAGGTGCTGAACAACATCCTGTCCAACGCGTTTAAGTATACGGAGGAGGGGGACGTGGTGTTTTCCGTCTCCGCCGAGCCGGGGGACGGCGGGGAGGACGGCTCCGTGACGCTTGTCTTCCGCGTGAGCGATACGGGACAGGGCATGACGAAGGAACAGCTAGACAAGCTGTTTGACGAATACACGCGGTTCAATACCCAAGCCAACCGCGTGACCGCCGGCTCGGGCTTGGGCATGAGCATCACCAAGCGCCTTGTTGATTTGATGGGCGGCAGCATCCTTGTGGAGAGCGAGGAAGGCAAAGGCTCGGTTTTCACCGTGCGCCTGCCGCAAACGCTGGCCGGGACGAGCGTATGCGGCACCGATTTGGCGGAAAAGCTGCGGGATTTCCGTTTCCAGCCCCAAACGCACAAAAAGACGCAGTTTTTCCGCGAGTATATGCCTTACGGCAGCGTTCTCGTGGTGGACGATGTGGCGTCGAATGTTTACGTCGCCAAGGGGATGCTGGTTCCATACGGCCTGAGGGTTGAAACGGTGGCCGGCGGGTATGAAGCGATTGAAAAAATCGAAAACGGGCATGAATATGATGTCATCTTCATGGATCATATGATGCCCAAGATAGACGGCATAGAGGCGACGCGGCGCATACGCGGCATGGGGTATACCAAGCCCATTGTCGCCCTGACCGCCAACGCCCTGACCGGGCAGGCGGAACGGTATCTGCAAAACGGGTTTGACGATTATCTCTCCAAGCCCATTGATTCGCGGGAGCTCAATCTGATTCTCAACGAGCTGATTCGGAACAGAAAGCCGCCCGAGGTTGTGGCGGCGGCAAGGCGGGACTTTGAAATGAACCACAAGCGGGACACGGCGCCGCCGGTGAAAAACGAGGCGCTTGAGGCTGAGTTGCGGCGGTATTTTGTGCTAGACGCCGAAAACGCCGTCGCTGTGCTGGACGCCCTATACGCGAAGATGCCGGAGCTGGACGGAGAGGACGAGGAGGAATACATCGTCACCGTTCACGGGATGAAAAGCTCCCTCGCCAACATCGGCGAGCCGGCGTTGTCCGGCGTGGCGCGCCGTCTGGAGGACGCGGGCAAGACGCGGGATATGGCCGCCATAGCGGAGGAAACCCCCGCGTTTATCAGCGCGCTCCGGGAATTGCTGGGGAAATACGCGAAAAAGGAGACGGCCGCCGGCGCGGCGCTCTCCGATGAGGATATGGCGTTTCTGCGGGAGAAGTTGGGCGGGTTTCTCGCGGCCTGCGAGTCGTTTGACAGGCCCGCCGCCAAAGCCATATTGGACGAATTGAGACAGAAAGCGTGGCCCGCGCATATCGCCGGGGCGCTGGACGGCGTCGGGACGCATTTGCTGCACAGCGCGTTCAAGAGCGCGATGGACGCCGCGGAGAAGGTGCTGCTGCTTTGACGCGGATCGAAAGAGCGGGCTTGGTCGCCGTGGTGGGGCGGCCCAACGCCGGGAAATCCACCCTGATTAACCGCCTGTGCGGGGAAAAGGTCGCCATCGTCACGCCCAAGCCGCAAACCACGCGGCTCCGCCTGTGCGCCGTCTGCAACCGCCCCCCGGTACAGATGGTGCTGATTGACACGCCCGGATTCCACGCGCCGCGCACCAAGCTGGGACAGCGGATGGTGCGGACGGTGCGGGAAAGCGTTGCCGGCGTGGACGCCGCCGTTTTGGTCGTCGAGCCTGTGCCGAACGCGGGAGAGCTTGAGCGGGACTTAATCCGGCAGTGCGCGAAGGTGTCCTTTCCGCTCTATCTCGCCATCAACAAAATCGACGCCGTACCTTATGAAAAACTGCTGCCGGTCATCGCGGCGTATCAAAATGAGGCGCGTTTTGCCGCGCTGCTTCCCATCTCGGCGAAGAAAGGGGACGGCGTAGAGGAACTGGCCGCGCTGCTGCTGGCGCAAATGCCGCCCTCCCCCGCCCTTTTCCCCGACGGCGAGGTGAGCGACCAGCCCGCCCGTGTCCTGATTTCCGAAACCATCCGCGAGAAGCTCCTGCTCTGCCTCAACGACGAGGTGCCGCACGGCGCGGCGGTGACGGTGGAGCGGTTGGGCGAGCGCCGGAAAGACGGCGGAGACGCGCGGGACGGGGCCCCCCCGCTGGTGGAGATTGAAGCCGTGATTACCTGCGAGAAGGACAGCCACAAGGGTATCGTCATCGGCAAAAAGGGCGCTATGTTGAAAAAAATCGGCTCGCTTGCCCGCGCCGAGCTGGAGGAAATGTACGAGGGGCCGGTTTTCCTCAAGCTGTGGGTGCGCGTGCGCGAGGGCTGGCGGGACAGCGACGCGCAGCTTAGAAACTTCGGGTTCCAATGAGCCACAAGGTCGTTACCGGGCTGGTGGCCCGCGCCGTTGAATACAAAGAATCCGATTTCATCCTCACCGTGCTGGCCGCGGGCGAGGGGAAACTGACTGTGTCCGCCAGAGGCGCGCGGAAGCACGGCTCCCCCTACGCCGCCGCGTCGCAGGTGCTGTGCTGTTCGCGGATGGTGCTGAGCGAATACAAGGAGCGCTTCACCCTCAAGGAGGCCGACGTGCTTCAGCCTTTTTCCGCCCTGCGGGAGGACTTGGCGTCGCTGGCGCTGGCCTGCTACCTCGCCGACCTCGCCCAGACGCTCGCGCCGGAGGGCGACACCTTCCACCTCACCGTCGCCGCGCTGAACGCGCTCTGCAAGCAAAACCGACCCCTCGCGCTCGTCAAGGCCGCGTTTGAAATGCGCGCCCTCTGCGACGCGGGCCTTGACCCCACGCTTGACCCGGAGCTGCCGTCCCTGAAAGGCGACGCCGCCCTCGCCGCGCGGTATGTCCGCCAAGCCCCCGCCGGCAAGGTTTTTTCCTTCACCCTCGGAAAAGACCCGCTCGCGCGCTTCGCCAAGCTATGCGAGTCCTGCGTGCTGGCGCACCTTGAGCGCCCGCTGCCCTCGCTGGAATACTACAAGGGCGTGGAATGAAAATTCAGGCTTGTCAGTTCCGCAAAAACGGTATATAATGTTAATTACACAGCTTTACCGGGGCGGTAAGCGCAGCACAAAACCCTAAAAATCATAAAAGAGGTGCATTCACAATGAAAAGCGCAAAGAGAATCTTGGCCGTTACGCTATGCCTGATTTTGATAATGGCGATGAGCGTTTCAAGCGTTTCGGCCCAAGACCCATACAGGGGGAGCGCGACCAGTCTCAGGGGCAACAACAACTCTACGCACACCTTTTACATTGTCGGCGCGTCTAGCGGGAGTGTTTGGGGCACCGACGTCTATACCGACGACTCGATTATTGCCAGAGCCGCCGTGCATTTCGGGCTGGTGGGCGTCGGGGAGGCGGCGAATGTTACGATACGAATCCTTCCCGGCCGTGACAGCTACACGGGCACAACGCGCTACGGCGTGACCACATCGTCGTACGGCAAATGGAACGGAAGCTATGAATTCGTTGCCGCGGCCCCGCCTCCGACTGTTTCGGAGGGAACGTTTGTTGACGGAATACAAATGGGCGTGTATGAGAATTACCCCTACGACGCCGCCGTGATGATTATGCCTGACCGCACCCTTTATATTGACGCGGATTTCGGTATGGGGCTTGATACGGCAAGAGGAACGTGGACGGCTTTTGTAGCCGACGACAGCTACACGTATATCTCCGCGGAAACGACAAAGGGGAACTTTACTTTCTTCTATGATAATGGCGGCGCGAGAACCCACTTATACGTTGAGGACGGCTCGTTGGGTATCATCCCTGTGGACACGGCATTTACCTTCGCAACCGATTGGGCAGACTTAAACCCGACTTCCACGCCGCCGCCCACGGAGCCGCCCCCCACGGAGCCGTCGCCCCCCGCGCCGCCGCCGCCCGCGCAGGATTCCAACGCGCCGTCGGGCTGGGCGCAGCCGCAGGTGAACTACAGCGGGAACCTCGGCTTGGTTCCGTCGGCGTTGCAGTCTGATTACCGTCAAGCGCTCACACGCGCCGAGTTTGCCGCGTTAGCCGTCACCCTCTATGAAGGTGAGCTGGGCGTCATTACAGGCGACCTGCCTACCTTTAGCGACACAAGCGACATCAACGTGCGCAAGGCGGCGAAGGTCGGGATTGCGGCGGGCGTCGGCGGCGGGAACTTCAACCCGAACGGGGAGCTTACCCGCGAAATGGCGGCCGTCATGCTCGCGCAGCTCTCCGACGCCCTCGGTCAGCCCCTGCCCAACTCCCCCGCGACCTTTGCCGATAGCGGCAGTATCGCAAGCTGGGCACTGATCCATGTGGGACGCGTGCAGGCGGCGGGGATTATGTCGGGCGTGGGCGGCAACCTCTTCGCGCCCAACGGCTCCTACACACGCGAGCAGGGCGTCATCACCATGCTGAAGTCGTATGAGCGTGTGCGGGAAATATGGCCCGGCAGATATGTCTGCGACCTGGGTATGGGCGACAGCAACCCCTACATAGACATCTGGACGCATGAGTTCGACTTCGTCCCCGGCGGCGGCGACGGCCCCTTCATGGGGTTCTTCCTAGTCGGCGAAGGCAACGCCCTCTTCATTGACGAGCTGGACGGCACACCCTTCCTATTCACGCTCGGTGAGGGCAAGCTCATCTACGACACCGATTACAATGCAGGTCTAATCACAAAGGGGCACACGTTCATCCTCACCACACGTTCTCCCGGGCAGGAGCTTGATAACGTCTCCGCCGCGAGAGCGAGAACGCCGGTAATCCAACGCGGCGCTGGCGGCTCTGGCGGCGCTGGCGGCACTGGCGACCCAGAAGAGCGCACCCCCGACAAGCCGTGGCGTGAGATTGACGTGCCTGCCATCACGCGTATGTGGACTCGGATTGGGATTATCGCCCAAAATCCCCCCGAAACACCACGCGAACGCATCAACATACGCACCTACGGCAGCACCCCCACCACCCCCCCCGGCGGCGGCACCACCGGCGGCGGTACTGTTACCCCCGGCACCAGTCCCGACCCCGAAGCACCACCAACCGACAGACCCCCAAGGGAACCGCCGGCGGGTGCTGACACCGTGATTGAAATCTGGGATGATTTTGAACTGCCGCCACCCCCACCGCCCTACGATGCGCCGCCGACTTCTACCGGAGAGCAGGAGCTGATTAACCTCATCCTCTCAAGCAGGGACGTGCGTTTCACCGGCACAAGGACAGCCGATTTCGGCTATGTTTACAGCTATAATAAGGTCATATCGTTTTTAATTGAAGGCACGACATGGACGGGTTGGCTGCCCCCGACCGCTGCGGTAAAGAGAGAAGCCGCAGAAATTTCGCACCAATACTTCCTTAGTGCGCCTTGGAGCGGGGACGAGACCGCCGCTTCGCTGCACTTCCGCAGTGACGGCACATTGAATCTAACGGCTGAACGTGGGCCTGAATATCCTCAATCTACGACGCTGTCGGACGGCAAATCATACACTTACAACGAGAGTGCCACCGCCATTAACCAAACCTTTACCCCCGAAGAGTTTAGCTATGACATACACTACGGCAGATTGAATGCGGCAAACGGCGGGATTTACGGCAGTGCACCAACCGGGGGACAGATTGTTGTAGGCGGCTACGACCTCAGCCTTACCTTGTATTTTAACTACGAAACCGGCAAAATCCACGGCATAGGAAACGGCTTCTCCATCGGCGTACAAAGCGGAGTGATGCGCTACAGCGACTTTGAATTTGTCAGCGAGCAGTCGTATCTCGATTATCTCCCGTAAGGCGGAACCCCCCGCCGGGCCGCAGCGCCCGCCAAAAAACGCCCCTTAACCGGGGCGTTTTCGTATGGACGCGGGGGGGTTATCTGTTGTTGTAGCGTTCGGCGACGCTGTTCATGTTTCTGATCAGGATGTGCCACGCGATGAAGCTGCCGAGGCCGCACAGGAGGGAGCCGAAGATCATCCACATCAGGACAGACGTGCCGTTTTCCGGCATGTTCAGGCCGTATCTGGGGGCGTTGTGGGAGAGGCGGTTGCCGACGCCGTAGAACCAGTAGAAGGTGAAGAAGCCGCAGGTGACGATGCTGAGCAGGAAGGCCAGCACGTAGTTCATGGTGGTGTCGCCGTCGCCCTCGCAGACGCGGTTCATGTCCTCGGAGAACTTGTACCAGAACCAGATCGCGTAGATGCCGCAGGTAATGAAGGAGAGCAGGATAAGGGTGAGCAGGTTTCGTTGTTGGATTGGCATGGATTCATCCCCTTTGCAAGATTTTGATTAGGATTGCGTTTTCGTTGAGAGCCATCGGCTCCGTGTGAGGAAAGAGGAGGAGCATACGGTATATGTAAACGCCGGCGTAGAGGGCGGCGAGGCCCGCGATGATGAGGGTGTTGGTTCGGGGGTTTCGGGCGGCGCGGCCTTTTTTGAGTGTGATGAAGAGGATCAGGGGCGGCGTCAGCCAAAAGAGCGGATGCCAGCGGAACGCCTCCGGGACTTGCCATCGCAGCAGCGCGCCCCAAGCCCGCGTGGCGCCGCAGCCCGGGCAGGGTATGCCGAGGACAAAGCGGAAGGGGCAGCCGATAAGGGCGTAGACCCCGGCGACGGCCAGCAGGCAAAGCGCGAACAGCGCGGCGGTTTTTGCGCGTTTTTTGGCAGTCATGGAATTCCTCACCGAACGGCAGAATGGCGGTATGCTTTAGATAACCCTCATTTTAGCACATTCCGCGGGAGAATACCAGCCTATTTTTTTCACTCCGGCTTTTGACAGCGCCCCTTGGCCGTGGTATACTGGCGGCAGAGAAACGGGAAAGGGGAGATTTTTGTGAATATCGGGGCGCAGATGTATACCTTGCGGGCGCATTGCCAGACGCTGGAGGACTTTGAGCGGTCTATGGCGCGGGTTGCCGCGATGGGCTACCGTTCGGCGCAGATTTCGGGTGGCGGGGACTTTGCCGCGCCGGACATCCGCGCCGTAGCGGATCGCTGCGGCGTGGAAACGCCGCTGACGCATACGGCTCCGCAAAAAATCAAAGACGAAACGGACGCGGTCATCGAGGCGCACCGCGTGATGGGGGCGCGGTATATCGGCATTGGGATGATGCCGGTTGAATATCAGGGCGGCGCGGCGCGCGCGGAGCGTTTCATCCGCGATTTCACCCCGGCGGCGGCGAAAATCAAGGCGGCGGGCATGAAGCTGATGATTCACAACCACGCCTTTGAGTTTGAGCGTTTCGGCGGTATCACCGTCATGGAGCGGCTGGCGGACGGGTTTGACCCGGACGCGGCGGGCTTCACGCTGGACGTCTACTGGGCCGCCTACGCGGGCGCCGACCCGGCCTTTTGGCTCAGAAAGCTGAGCGGCCGGGTCGATACGGTTCATTTTAAGGATATGGCGTTTGTAAGCGGCGAACAGCGCATGGCCCCGGTGGGCGGCGGCAACCTCAACTGGGAGGCCGTCGTCGGCGCGGCGCGGGAGAGCGGCGTGAAATGGGCGTTTGTCGAGCAGGACGACTGCTATGGGGAGGATCCGTTTGACTGTCTGGAGCGCAGCTTGGCCTTCCTTACGGCACGGCTATAGCGTCTAAGATGGTTCCGTCCGCGTCGGAGAGATAGAGCATCCGCCCGCTCCGCACGGAAATGTCCGTCTGTATCAGCATCAAGTCGCCGGCGCCGGCGCCGTTTCTGCCGGCAAGCCCCAGCGTACCCCCCGGCGGCACGGACGCGTTCGGCAGCGCCCAGAGGAAGGGGTTGTTGATGTCGTTGGAGAGATACAGCCCGTCCGCCCGCGCCGATTCCTCCGTGAGATTGACCAAGACGCATCCGCTGCGCTCGGAGGAGGCGTAAGCCTCGCTGAACGCCAGCGGCGGGAACTCTTCCCGCGTGACCAGCTCTACATTCACCGCCCCGCTGCGCGCGTCGGCGGCGCTCACGGTGATGTGCGGCTCGTAAATCCGCGCCCCGTTGACCACCCAATGGTCAAAGACGGTAAACTTCGGCAAATCGGGGCGGAGCGGGACGGTCAGGTGCGCGAAGTAGCGCGACGACGCGCCGGGCTGCGTCCCGATGACGGCCGCGCCGCCGGTGACGTTGACGTCGAACATATCATAGCCGTAGCCGAAGTGTTCGCGCAGGCTGCGGTGCATATACGCGGCGCGCCCCTCGGCAAAGCGGAGCATATTGTCATGGTTCTCCTCAACGGAGTACCTGCTGACCCAGTGGGCGTATTTGTTCGCGCCCAGCGCCGCGTCGATTTCGCCCGACGCCTCGGCGTACAGGCGGCTGACGGTATCCCGCACATTGTCCGGGGTGATGATATTGGCGGCAAGGTCGCACATGATCATGGAAAATTTGTCCGCCATGTCCCGGCGCTTGAACAGCGCGTTCAGCATATGGCTGAAGCGGTTGCTGTTCGGGTTCATCATCTCCTGAAAGGTCGGCTTGTTGGGGTTGGACGGGGTTTCATACAGCCCCAGTATCCAGTCCATGTCATACAGCACATGCCGCCAGCGCCCGTCCAGCTCGGGGGCGAGGCCTTCGGTCTGCGGGCCGGTGTAGCGCCAGCGCTTCATGTTGCCGCCCGGCCAGTCGTTGTTGCCCAAGTAGGTCTGGATGGCGTAGAAGAGCAGTAAATCGTCCACATCGACCAGTTCCTCAAATTCGGCAAAGATTCTGTCGTTGGTCAAATCCCGCCATATGTAGCTGTGCAGATGCTCGATGGCTTCCCGTTCGGCTTGGTTGTCGGTCACAATCCACAGTTCCCCGTCCCCGACAATCTGAAACTCGCGGGTCGGCGCGTCGAAGATGTCCTCAAGGTACTGCTCGTTGATATGCGATTGGAGCCACGCAAAGCCATAGTATTCCCCGTTGACAAAGACCGCCGCCGGACATACGTCCGGCGTTACTCTAAACCCGGCCATACGGGCAAGCTGCGTACCCGTCTCATGGCGGAGCATCCCGAAATCGCGGTCGTTGGCGCCGTTGCGCAGCACCAGTTGGTCATACCGCGTAATCGGCGCGCCGAACACGTTAGCTTTGACGTCATTCGGGAAGAAATCGAAGTGAAACCGGCCCGCGTCCGGCTCGTATTCCCTCCGCGCAATCATACGGATAGACTTCTGCTCGGCGGCGCGCGACCAGCCTCCGTGGACGCGGATGCCCGCGGCCTGCACGACGACGCGGCGCCCGTCCGGCGTGAAGACCTCAATGCTCGCCGGGCGCTCGCCGGCCATGCCGCGCCAGTTGAAGTTGGCGGGGTCGGGCGGGTTGATGTGTCTCCCCGGGTTTTCCGCGATATAGTCATCCCGCTCCCGTCCGGCGACAAAAATGCCGGTATCGTAGTCATACAAATACTCCGGGTCGGTGGAAACGGAGAAAATCAGCGTATCGAACCGGGTCTCCACGTCGCTGCCGATGAAGTAGGTGTGCGCCAACGCGCGGGTGGTGACGTCGTCGAGGACGGCGATAGCCTTGACGGTGACGACGTTGACGCCGGAGCGGATTGGCGCGAGCAGCCGCAGCGGGGAGGAATATTCCCTTGAAGCACTTGTCGGCTCGGCTCCGTTTATGGTATAATAAATTTTGGCGTCTGCCGACGACGCGACGATGCCTACCTCAATGCTCCCGTCGTAGAAGTGTCCCGTCTCCGTCAGCATCAGCCTCAGCCGCCCGTTTCCACCCTCGGCGGACGCGGCGGAAGGGTCGGGCGGCGTTTCGTCTCCCTCCTCCGCGGGCAGCCGCGCGAGCGAATCCATCGGGTCAATGGGGTTCAGGTTGAGCAGCGCCGCGCCGGATACCAGCATGACGAGTACCAGCGCTATGACAATCCATTTGCGGGCCATCGCGAATACACCTCCGGGGAGCTGTTATGATGCCGTCATACCGACATGAACAGAAATTCTTTATGAACGCCCATACCTCCGCCGTCCTCAAACGGCGGTTAGCCGCCGTGATGCGCCCCGACGCAAACGCCGGCGCGGACGGGGTATACACCGTCAACAACCTCTACCTCGACGATTTGTATGACACATCCTACCGTGAGAAAATCGGCGGCAGTTACGGCCGTTCCAAGTACCGTGTCCGCTTCTACAACGGGGACTTATCCTTCATCCGCTTTGAACACAAGCGCAAGGACGGGGAGCTGTCTTACAAGAGGTCGGTCGCCATGACCGAGGAGGAATACCACCGCTTGGCACGCGGGGATCTCGCGTTTATTTTGGAGTCGGAGCATCCGCTTTGGCAAAGGGCGGCCGCGCTGCACCGCACCCGGCGTCTGCGTCCCGCGGCGGCGTTTTCCTACACCCGCGAGGCATACATATACGCTCCGGGCAATGTCCGCGTCACCTTCGACAGCCATCTTCGCCAAGACGCGCTGACCCCCGAACCGGACAGGGGCGCTCCGCCCGGGGGGGGCGGAATGCTGGAGGTCAAGTTTGACCGATTCCTGCCCGACGTCGTCGCCGGACTGCTGCGCGGGCTGCCGCTGGCCCGGACGGAGATGAGCAAATACGGTTACTCAAGAGAAAGGGGATTTACGCTATGTACAGTCAAATAAGGGAGATGTGGGATTTATTTTTGTCTCCGAATCAGGTGGAAAGCCTCAACGCCTCGCAAGTCCTGCTCACGCTGACGGTCGCCACCGTCTGCGGGCTGGCCATCTTTATGGTCTACCGCTATTTTTACAAAGGGGTCGTGTACAGCGTCAACTTTAACGTGCTGATTCTGATGGTCTGCGTGGTAACGGCGCTGATTATCGTCACCATCGGCGCCAATCTCGTCCTCACCTTGGGCATGGTGGGCGCGCTGAGCATCGTCCGTTTCCGCGCGGCGGTGAAAGACCCGCTTGACGTCGGTTTCCTCTTCTGGGCCGTTTCCGCCGGGCTGACGGCCGGCGCGCGGCTCTACCCGGTCGCGCTGCTGGGGACGGCGTTCATCGCGGCGGTATACATCGTTCTGACGGCGGCGCGGATTGAGCGGCGCTGCTATTTGCTGATCATCCGCCACACCCCCGAAGCCGACGACGCCGTTGCCGCTCTGCTGGAGCCGCTGAAAGCCCGCGTCAAAAACAAAACGGCCGCCAAGGACGCCTATGAGATCACCGCGGAGGTTCGCGTCCGCCGGGGTGACACGTCGTTCATCGAGCCGCTCCGCCAAACCGGCGGCGTGGAAAGCGTGACGCTGGTGGAGTACACCGGGGACTACGCGTAGGGGGATTCGTTTATTATACACCGCCCCGCCCGAAATTGCAACCCGCGCATTCCCACAACCATTGGTTGAACTCAACCAATGGTTGTTGTTTTCTCCGTTCCGCCCGATTATACTGTAGCCATACCACAACGAAAGGATTGGATGATATGTACGACATGGACAACTTCGCGAAGCGGATACAGGCCCTGCGGAAGGCAAAGGGACTGTCGCAGGAGGAGCTGGCCGGGCGGCTGGGCGTGACGGCGCAGGCGGTGTCAAAATGGGAAAACGCCCAGAGCTATCCCGATATCACCACCGTCCCGACGGTCGCCGCCATTCTGGACGTCAGCGTGGACGAGCTGTTCGGCAAGAGGCCGGAGGAGCAAAGCCACACCTTCCCCGCCGACTATGAAGGCCTGCCGATGGTTCACAGCCACGGCAATACCGCCTGCTATTCCTCCAAAACCGCCGTCTCCGCCGACGACGGCCGCGTGACCTTTGCCGACGGCAGTACGGCGGAGCTGTCAAGCCGCCTCGCGCGCAATACCGGCAAGGGCGAGATTAAATTTTTGGTAAGCGGGGACAGGGCGGAGGCGGACTATTCGGAAGAATCGGCCCATTACGAGTTCCCCTATGCCGACAGGCTCGATATCGAGGTTGCCGGCGGGCGGTGCGAGATTGTCAAAGCGGACGACGGCATGACGCGCGTTGACCTGAGCGGCGCGGGATGGTTTGTCCGCCACCACCGGGTATCGGTCATCGACAGCATCCTGTCCGTCCGGTTTGACGGCGAGCAAAAGGTGCGAAGCGACCACAACCGCATCCGCGTCGCCCTGCCCTGCGAGAAAGGGAAGCACGCGCGCTTTCAGCTCAACGGCGGCGGCGGAATCAACGCCCCGCTTGATTTTGAGGGCGCAGATCTCGCCGTCAACGGTTCGGGCGGCATCCATACCGGCAGGGTGAAGGATTGCCGTGCCGTCGTCAACGGCGCGGGCGGCATCCACTTCGACGGCGGCGGGACGGTCTCGCTGAGCATCAACGGCTCCGGGGACATTGACACCGGCGACGTCACTGAGCTGAATATCCAAATCAGCGGCTCGGGCGACGTCAGCGCCGAAAGCGCCGGCTCCCTCCGCGCACAGATTAGCGGCTCGGGCGACATCAGGATTGGCCGGATTGACGGGGGCAATGTGCTGTTTCAAACCAACGGCGCCGGGGATTTGCACATCGGGCAGGGACATTGCGGGCTGTTTGAGGCAAGGCTGTCCGGTTCGGGGGACGCCGACGCCGAGGGCGTGACGGCGCGGCAGGCCGATATCGTCATCGAACACAACGGCAGCGTCAGGCTGGGGCACGTTCTGGAAAAATCAAGCGAGCAGATACGAAAAAACGGCTCCATCACCATCCTGCGGCGCGGGGAGCCGTGAGCAGCCATATCAGGGCGATGTTGAGGACAAACAGAAACAAGACCGACAAAACCAGCTTTTTGCGTTCACACATCGGCTAAACCCTCCCCGCCCCTATCATATGGACAGGCGGGAGGGAATATGTACAAGCACAAAAAAGCCCCGTATAAAGGGCTTTTTTGGCAGTCTGACGGCGCGGGACGCAAAATTATCAAAAAAACGCTTGCTTTTTCCGAAAATTCCTGTTAATATAACCCCAGAGAACAAAATAGTGGCAGCCGGGGAAGTGGGCAAACACTCCCCCGAGCCTATGCAGGACGAGACTCCGTCCCACACAACAGCGTTTACACTGCGCCTTTCCCCATTATAGCCCTTTTTACCCATTCGGGCAAGTGGGAATGTTGTGCTTTGACGACAACGTGACGTTGGGAAAATCTCCCTGCGTCACTTTTTTGTTCTCGGCCAAGACGCCGGCGGAGGGCGGAAACGCCCTCCCGAAGCGGTTTTAGGCCGGGAAACAAAAAAAGAAAGGGCGTATTTACCATGCAAAAAAGATTTTTATCCTTAGCGCTGGCGCTGGCGCTTGTGCCGTTCGCTGTAGCTAAGTCGGAAATCCATCCATTGACCCTAGAGTTTGGGCTCAATGATAAATTTCTTATAGCTATTGCTCCGCCCGCAAACGATTCTATCCCCATATCGAACAGGGAAGAATTGCGAAAAATAGGGGAGGACAAAGGCTATCCCATAGATGGCAAATATCATTTGACAGCCGACATTGACCTGTCCGGTATGGCATGGGTACCGATTACTGGCAATCGGAATCCTTTTTTCGGGACGGAGTTTAAAGGGGTCTTCGATGGACAAGGATATGTAATATGGAACCTTACAGTAATGAATGATACAACCGCAACTAGGGATGGCGTATGGCAACCAGAATATTTTGCGGGTTTGTTTGCCAGCGCATCTTCCGACGCGGTAATAAAGAATGTTGGCATGGAAAATGTGAACATAGACATTAATCGTGACTTCGTAGCTGCCACCAAGGCCATAGTATTTACTGGTGGCATTAGCGGCTATGGCGGAAAGATTAGCAATTGCTATGTCACAGGCTCTATTTCGGTTACGAATGCGTTTTTAAGGAACAGTAATCCGCTGACTTGTGTAGGTGGCATTAGCGGAGCGAATGCAAACATCAGCAATTGCTATAGCACGGCTTCCGTTTCCGCATTATCTTCTGGGGGCTGGGGCTCATATTCAGCTACAGCTTATGCTGGGGGTATCATTGGTTGCAACGAAGATGGCTTTTCTATCATTAATTGTTATAATGCAGGTTCTGTAGCCGCCGGCGCAGACGGCGGCACATACGATAACTCTCATGCTTATGTTGGAGGCATCGCAGGATACGGTGTTGCTGGCAATTCCTATTGGAACATAGACAGTAAACAGACTGTAAATAGCAAAGAGTTGTCGAGTGCAGAAAAGAAGGGCTTGGGTTACGGTATAGGTCAAGTGTCCGCCCTTACAACCGAACAAATGAAACAGCAATCCTCATTTTCCGGCTGGGACTTTGCTTCCGTTTGGGAATTTTCCCCTGACAGAAATAGTGGTTATCCAATTCTACGCGCTTTCTCTAAAGCCCCCAACCTCTCCGAAGCCAGCACATGGGCGCACACGCACATCAACGAAGCCTACGCTAAGGGTTTCATCCCTGCCGACCTGCAAATCAACTACACCGCCGCGATTACCCGCGCGGAGTTTTGCCGCATGGCGGTGAAGTATGTGGAATACGCTTTGGACAAGAGCATAGACGCGGTGCTGGCGGAGAGGGGGATTGTCCGCAATCCGGGAGCGTTTACCGATGTGGACGATTCGGATATACTGGCGGCCGCGGCGCTGGGCATCACGAGCGGCGTCGGCAATAATTTGTTCAATCCGAGCGGCGTGTTTTCCCGCGAACAGGCGGCGACGATGGTGATGAATGTCTGCGGTGTGCTGGGGCTGAACACGGGCGGCGCGGCGTCGGCGGGCTTTGCGGATATGGGGAGTGTGTCGTCATGGGCGGTCAACGGCGTCAACTTCTGCGCTGCCAACGAGATTATGAGCGGCATCGGCGGCAACAACTTCGGCCCGCAGGGAACATATTCACGCGAGCAGAGTATCCTGACCTTCAACAATATCAAGATATAGCGGCAAAGCAATATGTACAGAGGCGGCGCGGGGGCGCCGCCTTGGTGTGTTACTGTAAGAACAACTGCTTGGCCGCGGTGATGTCGGCGACGGGCGCTTCCTTGACCGGGTACCAGCCGCGGCTGTGGGAATCGCAGAAGAGCTGGTTTTGAATCCGGTGTTCCTCCTGAAGGAGGTTAAGGAAGGTGCCGCGCAGGTTATCGCATTGGATTTCGCCGGCGCGGGTGTTGTAGCCGTTTGTGATGTGCTTTTGGGTCGCGAGCAGGTCGCTGAGCATCTCTTTGTCTCCGAGGTAGCCTTGTGTCGCTTCATTCATGGCGAACGCCTCCTTTACGCTTTCAAATGGGACATCAGCGTGTCAAAATGCCGCTGGTGCTGGGTCGCGATGCTTTCAAGCCGCTGGCGAATGGCGGGGTCGCTGCATTGCCGCGCCATTGTGCGGTATTTCTTGGTCACGACCTGCTCCTCGCCGATTTGGTCTTGAAGCGCCATCAGTTCTTTGGTGGTCATGGGTTGCCCTCCTTCGTTTTTTGTCTGTGGCCATAGTATTTTACAAAGGCGGGAAAGATATGTACGCGGCCATGAAATACTTCCGTGTCTCCCCCGTCTGCGGCGGGGGAGACGCCCATTCGGAACTTATTGTACAGCCCTCCCGAAGTGACAAACAACGACAACCGGACGGGGCTATAATAAGGCATGACCATCATTTACATAGACTCGCTGGCCCTTTTGAACCTCATCATCAACTATCTCCTCCTGCTGGCGACGGCGCGTATCGGCGGCATAGGGTTCAACCGTTGGCGCGTCGCCGCCGCCGCGCTGTTCGGCGCGGGATATGCGGTGATGGTGTGGCTGCCCGGCTTTTGGTTTCTCTCGGGGTTTTTCTGGAAAGCGCTGTCCTGCGCGGCGATGGCGTTCATCGCGTTCGGCGGCGTCAGACCGGCGCGGCTGGCAAGGCTGGGGCTGCTGTTTATCGCTTTGTCGTTTCTGCTGGGCGGCGCGGTGCTGGCCATAGGGCTGTTTATGGGAGAGGGCGTCTCCGGCGGCGTCCCCTACATCCCAGTGGATTTCAAGACGCTGTTTCTCACCGCGGGGCTGAGTTACGCCGTCCTGACGCTGGCGTTCAAGCGGCTGGGGCGTCACGGGCCGGGGGAGACGGCGGACATTCTGGCGGTGTGGGACGGGCGGCACATCCGCGTCCGGGCGCTGATTGACAGCGGGCATACGCTCACCGACCCGATCAGCGGCGCGGAGGTGGCCGTCCTCGACCGCGCCGCCGCGCTGACCCTGCTGCCCCCCGACGCCGCCGCTCTGATTGACGGGGTTTTGCTGCGCGACGCCGCCGGTGTGATGGAGCTGATGGGTTCGCTGGGCTTCGGGGCGCGGTTCCGGCTCGTCCCATACCGCGCCGTGGGCGTGGACTGCGCCTTTCTGCTCGCGTTCCGCCCCGACGGCGTGACGGTGGGCGGCAAAAAGCGCCCCGGCTGCCTGATTGGCATCTCCCCCACCCCCATTGCCGAAGGCTTTGACGCGCTGGTATCCCCTTTACAATGACTGGAGGTTTTCCCCATGAAAAAAATCCGTCTGCGGCTGTATATCGCCCTTCACCGCCTGTCGGCGCGGCTTGGGGTTTCGCGCCCGGGCAAAATCTTTTATATCTGCGGCTCCGACACGCTGCCGCCGCCGCTCACCACCGACGAGGAGAGCCGCCTGCTGCAAGCCTACGGCGAGGGCAAGGAGTCGGTGCGGCGCACGCTGATCGAGCGCAATCTGCGTCTGGTGGTATACATAGCGCGGCGCTTTGAAAACACCGGCATCTATGTCGAGGATTTAATCTCCATCGGCACCATCGGTCTGATCAAAGCCATCAACACCTACAAGCCCGACCGCAACATCAAGCTGGCGACCTACGCCTCGCGGTGCATTGAAAACGAGATTCTCATGTTCCTGCGGAAGACCTCCTCCCAGCGGAGCGAGGTGAGCCTCGACGAGCCGCTCAACACCGACTGGGACGGCAACGAGCTGCTGCTGAGCGACATTTTAGGCACCGAGCCGGACTGTGTGCAGCGCCCGGTGGAGGACGACGCCGACCGCGAAATGCTGAAAAAGGCCATCGGTCGATTGAGCGAGCGGGAAAAAGAAATTATCACCATGCGCTTCGGGCTGGGCGGCGCTTTGGAAAAGACGCAGAAGGAGGTCGCCGACATGATGGGCATCTCGCAATCTTATATCTCACGGCTGGAGAAAAAAATCATCTCCCGCCTGCGGCGGGAGATGAGTAGGATGGCGTGACGGGTCACGCTTGCGCCTGCGGCGGGAGATGAGCAAAATGGCGTGAGGGGACGCCGCCGGGTATATGCCGGTTACTCCAGCGTTCCTCTCCATAGCAGAACTCCGTTATGCCGCTGCGCGTAATAATCCTCGTCGCTTTGGGGAAACCAATCACCAAAGGGCGCTATTAAATAATAAATCTCCACTAAAAGCGGCGCTTGTTCCTCCGCGTAGCCGAAACGAATCGCATAATCGCGCCTGTCGCTTGGCCACCACCTTGTAGAAAGCGTTTCGCTTACATAAATGAACGTAACTTCGGTTTCCGTTCCGTCTATGTCTATCAGCCTGCTGATGGAATTGGAGCTATAAAAGGCTTTGCCAAACAGTAAGGTAATATCAATGGGTGAGCTTCGCGCCTGCACAAACCCGTCGGTATACTCCATCGGCGTGCTGCGATGAAACACGAACCAGAACCCGCCGTAGGCGGCGGCAAAGGTAAGCACGCTCGCTATCACGGCAACGATCACTTTTTGATTGAACAGCTTCTTTTTGATAGCTTTGAGCGCGTCGAACTTTTCCCCGTCATTGGACGGCAGCCTGACAAATTCGCTTTGCAGCTTGGTAAACGCGTCCTTGCAGTTTTCGCACGTTGCAAGATGCCCGCTGATTAACGACTTGCTTTCCCTGCTTAAAATATCGTCCACGTACAGCGGCAGTAAATCCCGGATTGTCGCACAGTCAATCATGTTCGATTGCCTCCCTGATTTTATTTTTGGCGCGGTGGTATGTGACCCTTGCCCAGCTTTCGGACTTCTTAAAAAGCTCCCCGATGTCCGCGAAGGACAGCTCCGCGAAAACCCTCAGCGAGAAAACCTCCTTATACGGCTCGTCCAAAAGGCGCAGTGTTTTGTGGATTTCAAAGGCTTGCGTCCTGTTGAGCAGCCGAAGCTCGAAGTTGTCACCGCTAGGCGGTTCGGCGGGCATTCCCGCAGTGAATTTGTTTCGCTTGGCTGTGTTGCGGCAAGTATTTTTCGCAATCTGGCACAGCCATACCCGAATATTGCAGCCGCCCTTGAACCTGTCAATCGCCTTTATCGCGTTCAAAAATGTTTCGCTTGTAACGTCCTCGGCTGTCTGCCTGTTTTGGCACAGCGAATATACGTAGCGGTACACATCCTTGGCATAGGCGTTGTAAAGCTCGTCAAAATCCACCCATTTTCACCCCCTCGCGCATAAGACAATCGAAAACGGGATTCGTTACAAATTTTCTGAAAACAGGCGCCGCGGTGCTACCCCATCCCCGGAAAGCCCTGTTGCCGCAGGGCTTCATACAGCGCGGCGGCGACCGAGTTGGAGAGGTTGAGGCTGCGCGTTTCGGGCAGCATGGGCAGACGCAGGCAGCGGTCGGGATAGGCGGCGCGGAGGTGTTCGGGCAGGCCCGCCGTCTCCTTGCCGAAGAGCAGGCAGTCGCCGTCGGCAAAGGCCGCTTCGTGATAGGGACGGCTCCCTTTGGTGGTAAAAAGCCACGGACGGCCCGGTATGCTTTGCAAAAACGCGTCGACATTTTTATGGATGCGGATATCCATGCCATGCCAGTAATCCAAGCCGGCCCGCTTGAGCCGGCTGTCGGTGACGGTGAAGCCCAGCGGCTCAATCAGGTGCAGCACGGCCCCCGACGCCGAGCAGGTGCGGACAATGTTGCCGGTGTTCTGCGGGATTTCCGGCTCGTGCAGGGCGATGTGCATCATGGCGTTCTTCTCTTGACGGAAAATCGGTTTTCCGTGCCCTTGAGCAGCCGCTTGAGGTTGTCGCGGTGTACCAAGATGATTAACGCCGCCACCGCCGCGTACATTCCGACGTCCGGCAGGCCGCGTCCGAACCAAAGCCCCAGAAACGGCAGGGAAAGCACCCCGCAGACGGAACCCAGCGAGACAAAGCGCGCCGTGACCACAAGCAGCAAAAACAGCCCCAGCGCGATGGACGCCACCTGCCAGTCAAGGGTGAACATCACCGCGCAGGCCGTCATAACGCCCTTGCCGCCCTTGAAGTGAAAGAAAAACGGGAAGACATGGCCGGTGATGACGAAAAACCCCGCCAGCAGCATGATATACCGCGCTTCAGACGCGGGAAGAAGCTGTTGGCTGAGAACTATCGCCGCCACACCCTTGCCGAGGTCCCATACCGCCACCGCCGCCGTCCACCCCACGCCGTATGTACGCAGCACATTGGTCGCGCCCGCGTTGCCGCTCCCGTGCTTGCGTATGTCGTCGCGCAGAAACCCCCGCGACGCCAGCAGAGGCCCGTTGAGCGACCCCACCAGATACGCCGCCGCCGCGCTGAGAAAATAAATCCAGAATAGACTCATACGGTGACTACCCCCTGTATACATCCGCTAAAAATCATACCATATACGGGGGGCGCTTGTCAAACGCAACGTCAAAAATCATCGGCCGCCGGGGCGGAGCCGTTTTTTCTGCTCCAGTTGTACACATTCGCTTTGCTCATCCCCAGAGCCCTGCCCACGCCGCGGCCGCTTATCCCGGAACGATACAGCTCCAGCGCGGCTTTTCTCGTTTCTTCGGAATACTCCCTCTTTTTCGGTTCTTTGGTGTAGGCAGCGCCGCACTCCTTGCACATACAGCGCTGTGTCCCCGATCGGTTGTATCCCTTGTTGATTTGCCCCTCGGCCCGTCCGCACAGCGGACAGCGCCTGCTCTCGTCTACGGTTCCCTTCCTCATGCTTCCCTTTATAGCATAAGCCCCGCCGTTTGTCTACCCCCCCCCCCCCCCCCGGGGCGGCGCACCCCCCGGTTTTCCCCACCCCCCTCGCGCTCACCGGGGGGTGGCTGGTGGCGGTCAT
>Ga0099364_10000663_pt1 | contig 58890 bp, 57 predicted proteins | sample TergutTh196P3_FD_73070 | JGI IMG/M metagenome (GOLD analysis project Ga0099364, IMG submission 73070) | Microcerotermes parvus P3 segment gut microbial communities from Pointe-Noire, Republic of the Congo - Th196 P3 | ecosystem: Host-associated > Arthropoda: Insects > Digestive system > Gut ... | reverse complement strand
GAAAACACGCGCGATTCACATGGAATCGCGCACGAAAACCGCGGCGCTTATGCCGGCCGTATTAACGGGATTCTCTGAAAAGCCGTATCAGCCGTTCTTCAGGATTGCCGCCGACCACGCGGCCAATTTGCCGCCATAATCCAACCTCGCGTTGGCGGGGCTTGTCGACGGCAGAACCGTTTTTTCCGCCGGCCCTATGCCGCGCCGGTAAAATTTATAGGCGTTCCCGCCGTTGAACGCGACGGCCCGGATACCGTTCGCCTCTATAAATCCCGGCAGCGCCGTGTTGTAAACGGGATTTTTTATCGCGCTGTCAAGCGCTCCGTCGATTTCGCAGCTTTCAATAACGTCCCACAGCGCGATACCGTTATCGAAAAGCAGCCGTTTCTTTTCGCCGTAATCCGGGCTGCCGAATTCCGCTCCGAAAACGCCGAAGATTATCCTCCAGAACATATTCCGCGGGTTTCCATAATATTCGCCCCTCTCACGGGAGAGCGGGCTTGGGAATGTTCCGAGTATCAGGATTTTCGGCCGCCCGCTTATGAGCGGCGGAAAAGCGTGATACATGCGCTCGTCCCCCTTTCGCGCCGTTCGCGCCACGCGCGGCGGCGCCCGTTTCAACCGTATAGCCAAACAAGCCGAAAGCGCGTTTCCGCACGCGGTTACTTGCGCCGCCGCGACCGCTTTTCGGCCAGCAGCCAGCCGGCGGAAACGTTTAATGCCTCCGCTAATCTCAGCAGCGTTCTGGCGGACATTCCTTTTTTACCCATTTCTATGTCGTAGAGGAATTTATCGCTTATGTTCACCGTCTGCGCGAGCTTGTGCCTTGACAATTTCAAAGCGAGCCTTTTTTCCCTAACCCGGCCCCCGACCTCTGAATTGAAAGTGTCCATAATATTATACCTCACATAGTGTTTTGCGGCAGCCGCCGGGAAATAAAACCGCTATGAAATATAATAACATGGATTTTCCGTTTTGAGGTCATTTCGTGGAGCGAAAAGCACTTTTAGCGGAGCGAACTGCATTTTGGGGTCATACGGAGGGGCCTCGCGGCATATTACAAGGGGTATTCGCCGCGCGTCAGCGGCGGACAAATGAAAAAATAAAACGGCCCCGCGAGGGAAAATCGGCCGCCGCCCGCGTGACCCTTGCCCTCTTTCGCAAAGAGGGTGCCGGCCCGTGGCCGGCGGGTGATTTGATTTTTTGGCCCTGTGGGGGAAACCACCCCGGCGCTTCGCGCCACCCCTCCAAGGAGGGGAATTGGGGAAACGGACGGGGGACGCAAAACACCCGGCGCTTCGCGCCACCCTCTTTTCTAAAGATGGCTGAGGGCGCGACGGGGGGGCGGGGCGACCGTCCCTACAGGGTACGGCGCGCGCGGGGGGCACGGCGGGGCGTGGGGCGGGGGCACGTTGGGGGCGCAAAAAACCGGCGGTCGCTTGACGCGTCCGCCGTTCTTTTGTTGTTTTTCAGTTGCTTTTTTCAGCAGCCGGTTTTAATGAGTTATGACAGTATACCGGTGGCTTTATTAAGCGTTACGGTAATTTCATCTCCGGGCAGCGTGGTTTTGTTTCCAGCCATACGGATTTTGAGAGCTTTATCTTCGATATCCGCAAACTTGATGGCTTTCACGGTTTTCCACTTGCCATTTATGAACGCCTGAACCGGCTTGGCGCCTATGACTTTAACATCTTTCGCCGTGAGCACGAGGTCAGCAGCTGAAACCGCGCTGGCTTTCGGAGCGGCCAAACTCAATTCAGTTACGCTCGAAGCGGGCTTGCTGCCGGTTGACGGGATTTGGAACTGAATGTACCATTTGCCCACACTGGTCAGGCTGGCCACATTGACAACGCCGTTCGTCTGAATATCCGTGAGAGATGAGAGCGTAGCCCATGTTGTACCGTCGTCTATACTCGCCAGCCATGTCGCTTTCGCCTTGACCGTGCCCTTCGCTATGTCCATTTTAACGGACGGAGCGTTGGCGGCGGCGGCTATGCTAACCTTGACATACACGGACGGCGCCGTGGTGGCGGTGGCGGCTACGCGGACCCAAATGTCGTACTTGTAGCTCGCTACAGGCATTGTCAGCGTCGTGCCGCCGACTTCTGCCCAACCGTTGTAATCCTCGGCATATGTCCACTCCGCGCCTTCGGGTACGGTTATCGCAGCCGATAAGCCGGAATATGAGGGCTTGCCCACGGTCGGCTTGGAAGCCAATTTCTTGACGCCGAACGCATACAGCTTAATCGGTGTCAACGATTTCGCGTAGCTGCTCAGAGAGGCGACCGTTTTTGCTCCGTTGGCGGCATCGGCCTTTGTGTCGGGGGTGAATACTAAGTACCCGTCGTTTTTCAGCAGCTTGGAAATGTCCAAATTGCCGTCTTTAAGCCTGTCGGCCGCTTTAATGTCCGTCCACGACACTTTCGTGGTTGCGGTGATAGTCCCTGTGACCAAAGCATAAGCCTTATAGTCATCAGCTTTAATCATCAGCGTTTGGACGTCTACATCGTCTGACGTATTAAAGTCGGCTTCTTCAACAAGCAACACGCTCAAATCAGTAACGACTCCAACGCCAACCGGGCCAGCGCCGCTTGCGAAGACGGGTACGAGCGCCAACGCGAATGTCAGCGCAATGGTTAACGCGAATAGTCTTCTTTTCATGGGGAACTCACTCCTTTAATTTTTTCCCAGCGTCACGTTTCCTTACGTGCGCCTTGTTTCAGGCGGGGCGACCGTCGCCCGCGGGCATCCCGCCCAAAACGCGGATTTTCATTGCGACTGCGTACATTAAGGGCCGCAAGACCCTTTTGCGTCAAGGGGCGGGTGTGACCCACCCCCATTTCATGGCATTAATTTTGTCTGTCAGGCTCTTTTACTCAGCTTACCGAATGAGGGACAGAACAGTCTGCGGAACCTGATTGGCTTGCGCCAGCATCGCGGTGGCGGCCTGGTTCAGAATGTTGTTCTTTGTGAACGCCATCATCTCTTTCGCCATGTCCACGTCGCGGATGCGGCTTTCGGCGGCCTGCATGTTCTCGGCGATCGTGTCAACGTTCGAGATTGTATGCTCAAGGCGGTTCTGCACGGCGCCGAGGTTGGAGCGCAGTTCGTTGACAAGCGCGATACCGGTTTTCGGTTCGCCGTCTTCGATTTGGCCTCCCTCCGCGCTCAAGCCGTCAATTACATTGATAAGCGCCTGAAAGCCTAATGTAAACACTTCGCCGGTTTCTCCGACAGTTTCTCCGTCATTTAACTCTTCGTTTTCAGGGCTAACTTCGCTGGGATCAAAGCCTTTAAGGTCGTCGGGATCAGCGCCGGGGTTAATGCGGGCGGAGTAATCATCTATATCCTCCCACACAACACCAAGCAAGTCTCTCGCGCCCACGCCCTTGACGGCGATTTGGATAACGTCGCTGGCGAGAGTGTTCGCGCCGACCTGAATGTTCAGCGGGCCGTATTGTTCACCGGCCGTTATACCGGTTGCGGCTTCAATTTCATCACGCCAGGCGGCTTCGCCGTCCTGCCATGCCTGAGAGTCGTCGCCTTCTATTTCATCATATATACCTGACAGTATGTATTTGCCGTTGAAGTTGGTAGTTGTGGCGATACGGTCAAGCTCAACGCCGAGCTGGTTGATTTCGCCGATTATGGAATCGCGGTCTTCCTTCTGGTTAACATCGTTCGCGCCTTGAACGGCCAGCTCGCGGATACGCTGGAGTATGCTGTGGGATTCCTGCAGCGCGCCCTCAGCCGCCTGTATAAGCGAGATAGCGTCCTGCGCGTTTGACGAGGCACGGTTCAAGCCCCTGATCTGGGCACGCATTTTTTCAGAGATAGAAAGTCCCGCGGCGTCGTCGGCCGCTCTGTTGATACGGTAGCCCGAGCTGAGTTTTTCGGTCGATTTGGACTGGTTTACCTGGTTGATGCTGAGCTGACGGTGGGTGTTCATTGCCATAATGTTGTTTTGGATACGCATGATAAATTCCTCCTCAAATTTTTCAAGCGGCGTTCGCGTCATGCGGACACTGTCCTCATGCTTGCCTTAAACGTTTGCTGCGACTTGGTACCCGCTAAAACGTCCTTGTTTTGAGCAGTTGGTTACCTATGAGCATCCTGCACATCATGTGCGCTCAGTGTGATTTCGCACTTCCTTGAGTGTGAGAACTTTTTGCTGATTCTGTCGTGCGGTTTTTGCCTTACACTGCACATATCGAATGATGCCCGCAAAACTTTAATGTTTTTTTCGCTTTTACATATTGTTATTATAATCAAAGTATGTTATACTGCTCTACGATACCCGCGGCCAGGTTTGGGACATCACCGCTCCCTTACGTCGCTGCGAGGATAAAATTAAGAAAGGTGAAGATCATGTTACTGAAAGAGCAAAAAACCGGCATCATCAGCGACAACCGGCTCCACGACACGGACACAGGCTCCCCCGAGGTCCAGATCGCAATACTGACCGAGCGCATAAACCAGCTTACTGAACACCTGAAGATCCACAAAAAGGACAACCATTCACGGAGAGGGCTTTTGAAGATGGTCGGCGCGCGCCGTTCTCTTCTGGACTACCTCATTAAAAATGACATCGAGCGCTACCGCGCCATTATCGCCAAGCTGGGCATCAGAAAGTAGGGCAGGCGCCCTGCGGGCAACGCGGGGGCTTTGCCCCCGAACCCCGGGAAGCCTATATGTAGAAAGAAGGAAAACAACTTGAACGAAAGAAAATTTAACAGTAAGATTTACACCGTGCAGCTTGGCGGCCGCGAGCTGTCGGTCGAAATCGGCAAGCTGGCGGAGCTGGCCAACGGTTCGTGCCTGCTCAAATACGGCGATACGGTAGTCCTTGTCACCGCGACCGCGTCGGGCAAGGTGCGCGAAGGTATAGACTATTTCCCCCTGTCCGTGGACTTTGAAGAACGCCTTTACGCCGTGGGGCGCATACCCGGCTCCTTTATGCGGCGCGAAGGCCGCCCCTCCGAGCGCGCCGTTCTGGCCTCAAGGCTTATCGACCGCCCCATGCGCCCGCTGTTCCCCAGCGACATGCGCAACGACGTCTCCGTCATGGCGACGATACTGTCCGTCGAGAGCGACAACTCGCCCGAGATCGTGGCGATGATAGGCGCGTCGATCGCCGTGGCAATATCCGACATTCCGTGGAATGGCCCGATCGCGGGCGTCCACATGGGTCTGGTAGACGGCAAGCTGATCGTCAACCCAAGCGCCGCCGAGCGCGAAGCCTCCGACTTAAACCTGACGGTCGCGGGCTCTGAGAAGAAAGTCGTTATGATCGAGGCGGGCGCCAGGGAAGTCCCCGAGGATACGATGCTCAACGCCATCACGGCCGCGCACGAGGAGATAAAAAATCTCTGCGCGTTTATCGGCGGCATAGTCGCCGAGGTCGGCAAACCCAAGTTTGAATACGCTAAGGGTTCGTTCAATCAGGCTATGTACGACGAGCTTAAAGACTCTGTTCTTGACAAAATACGCAACGCCCTTGACACCGACGACAAAAACGTGCGCGAAGCCCGCATGGCTCAGCTGCGCGACGGGCTTATGCCCGCGCTGCTCGAAAAATTCCCCACGGCGGAGCAGGACTGGAGCGAGGTCGTTTACAAGCTCCAGAAATTTGTCGTGCGCCGCTGGCTGCTCGACGACAACAAGCGCGTGGACGGCAGAGGTCTCTTAGATGTCCGCCCGCTCGCGGCGGAAGTCGGCATACTGCCCAGAGTTCACGGCTCGGGCCTGTTCACCCGCGGCCAGACACAGGTTTTAACCGCCGCGACGCTGGGCATGATCTCGGACAACCAAAAGCTGGACACCATTTACGACGACGAGAGCAAGCGCTATATGCACCACTATAACTTCCCGCCGTATTCCGTCGGCGAGGCAAGGCCGTCACGCGGCCCCGGACGGCGCGAGATCGGGCACGGCGCGCTGGCCGAGCGCGCGCTCGAGCCGGTCATCCCCACCGAGGAAGATTTCCCGTACTGCATCAGGCTTGTAAGCGAGGTCGTCTCCAGCAACGGCTCGACCTCTCAGGGCGCGGTATGCGCTTCAACGCTCGCGCTCATGGACGCCGGCGTGCCGATCAAGGCGCCCGTTGCGGGCATATCCTGCGGCCTTATCACCGAAGACGACCGCTGGATGACCTTTGTGGATATTCAGGGCGTCGAGGACTTTTACGGCGACATGGACTTCAAGGTCGGCGGCACCAAAGCCGGCATAACGGCAATACAGATGGACTTGAAAATAGACGGCCTTACGCCGGAGATAATCAAGTCCGCGCTGGAGGTCACACGCGACGCGCGTTATGAAATCCTCGACAAGATAATGCTCCCGTGCATAGCCACTCCGCGCGACGAGGTCTCTCCATACGCGCCCAAGATGATACAGACCCAGATCGACGTCGATAAGATCCGCGACGTTATCGGCAAGGGCGGCAGCGTTATCCAAAAAATCGTCGCCGACACGGGCGCGAAAATCGACATCGAGGACGACGGGCGGGTTTTCATCTCGTCGTCGAACCGCGACAACTGCGCCAAGGCGCTTAAAATCATCGAGTCTATCGTGCTTGACCCGCAAATCGGCGAGGTATTTTTCGGCAAGGTCACACGCATAATGACCTTCGGCGCGTTCGTCGAGTTCGCGCCGGGCAAGGAAGGCATGGTGCATATCTCCAAGCTGGCCAAGGAGCGCGTGGCGAAATGCGAGGACGTCGTAAATATCGGCGACATGACATGGGTAAAAATCGTTGAGATCGACGACAAGGGCCGCATAAACATGTCCCGCAGAGATTGCGAACAGAATTTCGCGTAGGGACGCGCATTGCGCACGCTACTAAACAACATGAACAAACCCCCTTGCGGCCACCGCCGCAGGGGGTTTTTGTAACGGGCGCCCCGCTGTTTATTTACACGCCATGCTCCGCGCACACCAGCGCGAAAAGGTTCTCCACATCCTCAGCCGAGTTAAGCTCTGCTCCAATGAAATGGCATTGCCGGTAATCAACCCCCTCAAAGGTATACGCCATGGTATACGGGCAGTCGTTACTGTTGCAGCATCTGCAATCGTTCAGCCGGAAGCATTGCTTAACATTCTCCGGCATAGCGTCAATCAAGCCCATGTATTTCGAGCAGTTTCGCAGCGTTATCCTCGGAACAATATGATTATCGCATACGTCCAGCCTTATGAGAAAGTCGTCCTGCGTCGATAGATTAAACGTAGCGGAGGCGCCTTTGGACAACTGCTCAAATATGTAATACTCATTGCTGTAGCTCACGGTAAAGCTAAATTTTTCTTTCAGCTTGCCGTATAACCGCAGCGCAAGCCCGCCTTGCTCCCCGCCCACCGCGTTTGCAAAGTTTTGAAAGTCTTTATCCCGTGTGGCAATCGGTAATAATATTGAATCAATGGAACAGCCCAAAAATTGCGATAACAACGGAAGCGTCGCCGTTTCGGGCAGAGCGTGACCGTTTTCCCATTTGCTTATTGACTGCACGGAGATTCCTAATTTCTCCGCTAACTCCTCCTGCGTCAATTTTTTCTGTTTTCGTAAAGAAGTGATATGATTGCCTATCTGAATATTATCTAACATAATTGCCTCCTACGGTTAAATGTTAAATCAATATTACCGGAAATAAAACCGCTTTCCCATACAGCGGAGATATATCTTTCACACATAAACTTAAACCCGGCGTTAAGTTTACGGCCATTCCCGCAAAATATATATTACAGCTTGCGCGCCGCAAGTATAAACCGGTGTCCCGTCACTTGTACAAACCCATTTTTATCAATTTCGTTTTGCAGCTTGCACAGCCTGTCAAAATGGGTTTCCACGGAAAAATCCGGTATTTCCCATACACACGCCTTTGCGTAAAAAATCACAGCGCCCATATCAAAAAATTTAACGGTATATTTTGCCTCATCCTTTATAAGGATTTGAAACCCCATCCGCGCTAACCGGTTCGCATAGCTTTCAAGCTCGTGATCGGGGCCGCTCATAATCACTCCGTCGTTCAGGGCCAGCCTAAGCTCATAAGAATTTTTGCCGCCCACCTGCTGTGTGAAAAAATACCCGCCATGCTTCAGCGTCCGGTCAACCTCCGATAAATCAAACGACTCATGCCTGTTGGTAATAAAATCAAAGCTGTCATTGTCAAACGGTAGCCTGTCATCGGAAAAAGTCCGCGCCACTGTAATCCCAAGCGGCGACAACTCTCTTTTGCACAACTCAAAATTCGGCGGATACGCTTCCGTCGCGTATGTGTTTTTATACGGGTGGTTGATTGTAAGCAAAAACTCTCCGCCGCCCGTGCCCATATCAAGCAGAATATCGCCGTCCCTCAGATATGCCTTTATCAGCGTTTTATAATCCCACGGCGGATTGGGGCATTCCCATCTCCCGTCAATCTGAGAAAAATCCCACCCCTTCAGACTGAACCCCGTTTCTTCCTCTTTCCATTTTTTCATTAACTCCATGTCACTCATAAACAGCCTCCCAATTATAAAAAATATATACTATAAGCATCTGCCCGCCAACGGCCACAGCGGCCTACTCCCTGATCCCTCTCCCCGCCTCAAGCGCGTCCAAATCCTCAATTATCTGCTGCCAGTCCCTGATATTGCACGCGAACACCGGCTCCGCGCCGTCTACCGACACGGCAAGCCGGCGCTCGTTTAACCGCGCGAAGCTCAATTCGCGCGCGCTGCCGTCGGTCATGTGCAGCGTGATCCTCCGGTCGAAATCACCGTAGTCCCCATCAATCATGCCCGCCACCGAAAAATTCAGCACATGCGCGAAAAAGCGCCGCATGTTTATCTCCGACGTCCCCTCCGGCGCCGCGCGGACCCTCCCGCCGTCCGTGACGGTTATACTCTCGACATCATCCATTCTGTAAAGCCAGAACGCCAGCCCATATGTCAAATCCAGCGGCGTAACGTCTAAAAACCCGTAATCGCCCAGTTTATCTATATAAACCGTATCGCCGCCCTCCGGCATTATATAGCGCCCGCCGTCCGGCGCCTCGCCGCCGATATAAAGCGCAAGCTCAAACCCCTCGGCTTTCAGCCTGAGCGTATGGCAAAAAGCCGGCGACAACGGCTCCATCCCATCTGCTATCTCGTCATAATCAATGGCGGTTATCCCGTTTAATATCTTCGTGCGCACGGCGTCGTCATTGCACACGAAAGAAACGGGCCGTGTCAGCTCATAGCGGCTCAATCCCGGCGGCGCGTCGTCGTCAAGCTCGTTGCGGATAATCGTATAGCCCCCGTAAACAGACCACAATTGAGGGGTGGACAGAGAAACCTCGGTCAGCAGCGGGCGCTCTCCCGGCCCGCCGGGCCACAGCTCCCGTATGCGATAGGCGTTCAGCGGCAGCAGCAGCTGTTCGGCAAGCTCCCAGTCCACAGTAAAAACATTGCCGTTCATCAGCATATAATACGCGTTGCCGTCCAAGGTCGCGCCGCCGATGTGAAATGTTATCTCCCCGTTTACCGTAACCGTCAGCTCCGGCGGGTCAAGCCCGTAATCGCCCAGCGGCGCTTCGCCGCCGTCCAGCATCCTGTAATACGGCAGCGCGGAGGCATACAGCGCCGTAACCGCGGCCTCCTCCGAATCGCAATCCTCCCCGACCCAAAACCCGCCGTCCTTAGCCGTGATGGTAAACGCCGCGCCGTCTCTCGGGACAAACGCAACCGTTTCCACAAGGCTTGTATCCATATACACCATATATCCGCCGTGGTTTTGAACGTGGTCATACCCGTCGCGGCCGCCGTCTCTCTCGGGCCAAACCCTGACAATAACAAGCGCGGCGAGCAGCACAAGCGCCAGCGCCGCCAACAGCACCGGCCTTTTCACAGCTTCCTCCGCCCGAACCACATGCCAATCCCCGCCGCCGCCGGTATCAGCGGTATAACTATAAGTAATATAACCGACAGCCAAAGCGCCTCGCGTGAGTTCACCGCCAGCGGCACGGGCGTAATGTCCCTCGGCGGAATATCAAGCGTCAGCTCAGACTGCATTTTATTCAGCAGGCTTACTACAAGATGATAATTTTGGAAATTCGGCATACTCAGCGCCTCGTCCGCTATAACCGACATCGGCAGGAACACCACCATGTTGCCGGAGCCGTCGGCGCGCACCTGCGCGCTGACCGCGCCCAGTATAAACGGGCCGGGCAGGTCGCCCTCGCTCTCGTCAAGGCCGGTGATTAAAGTATCGGCGGAAAACTCTTTGGCATAGGCGGTGTCATAGGTCAAAATAAACGGGGTGATTACGCGGTTGCCGTCCGTCTCCCACAGCGCCGTCAGCGGCCTGGAGCCCATGGTCAGCAGATAGCGCCCGCCGGAAACTGACAGCCCCTCGATAAAATCCGTCCGCAGTATCGGCAGAATAAAATCCTGCCGCCCGTAGTTCAGCGCCGCGTCAAACACAAACGCCGGCTCAAACCTCGCGCCCCACTCGGTAAGATACAGCTCCAGCGCGCGCAACTCCGGCATGGCGGGGTCAAACGCGATAATCGCGCTGCCGCCGCCGGAGAGATATTTGTCAAGCGCGTTAAGCTCCCTCTCGCTGAAATCATACATGGGCGCGGCCAGCACCAAAAGCTCCGTTCCCACGGGTATTTCCTGAGCGGTGATATTCACCTCCGAAACATCGTAGCTAAACGCCGACAGCATCCAACTGAGATACTCCGTCGGGTATTCGCCGTGTCCGGTCAGTATGGCCGCCTTGGGCAGCACCTCGGTTATCACGTTGAGTATCGCGGAGGTGACCGCCTGTTCCGCGGCCAGCCCGACGACAGCTTCGGTGACAAACGCGCCGTCAACGTCGTATAACATCTGCGTCTCAAACAGATCGCGGACGGACAAAATTTTCGTTCTCCTGCCGCTCTCAACGATTATGCTGTAATACCCCGCCTGTTCCGTAAGATCGCGTTCGCGCACCCACCCGGGGTTCAGGTCGGGGTCGATATATTGCAGCCTGAGATTATCATTTGCGGTCGCAACACACTTCTCAAGAAAATCGCGCACATCCGCCAGCTGATACCAAACGCCGGTATCGTCGTCCGTCACCACCATTGACATATCCGCGCGGTCGCTTAAAAGCGTGATGGTCACGGCCTCGGGCAGCTCTTTCAGGATAGCCGTCGTCTGGCTTGACAGCGCGAAAACCCTCGCGCGCGTCATATCATACTTAAAATAAAACCGCTCGCCAAGCGCCCCGCACAAGAGATTTACCAGCACCAACACGGCCAGCGCGGGCGCGGCGAACGCCAGCAGCCGCAATCTCTGTCCTTTCATGCCGTGCCGCCTCCGGTGCAAAAGGAGCGCCGTCAGCATCAGGAAAAACACACAGCAGCTGGCGACAAAAACCAAATCCGCCAGCGAAAAAATCCCTCGCGTGAACGTATCGTAGCGCTTGAACAGTGAAAGCGGCCCGAGCAGGCTCTTCGCCCATGATTCGCTCATCACTCCGGCGGCGACGTCCAAAAGCAGCAGCACGGTAAACGCGCCCAGCGTCGCCAGCATAGCCACCGTCTGGCTCGACGTGAGCGCGGAGATTAACAGCCCGATCGAAATATAAACCGCCGCGAACGTTAAAATCGCCGTCATATGCCCCAAGTACTCGGCGAAATTCAGCGCGCCGAACAGTATTATTATCTCGGCGTATATAAAAGTCATAATAAACAGCGTGCCGCCAAACGCGGCCATTATCGCCCAAAATTTTCCGGCGACAATCCCGCCCAGCTTCACCGGCGCCGTGAAAATCAGCCTGTCCGTGCCGCGCCGGTATTCCTCCGAAAATCCGCGCATCGTAAGCACCGGCACGGTGAACATCAAAACCACCAGCATAAAGGTAAACACCGAGCCTAAGTCCGAATCCCGCCCTGCGATATTGACAAAGTGGAAATATATATTCATCACCAGCGCAAACGCGCCGCTGAACACATACCCCTGCGGCGTGGTGTAAAGCGAGCGCAGCTCGCGCTTAAACACAGCCCTCATCTCTTCTTCTCCCCGTAAAGTATCAGCGACATGAACATATCCTCCAGCGTCTCCCTGCCCTCCAGCGGCAGCTTTACCTCCGCCGCCAGCCTGCCGCCGTCAAGCACCAGCACACGGTCGCATATCGCCTCAACCTCCGTCAGTATATGCGTGGAGAGTATCACCGCGCGCGACCGCGACAGCTCCTTTATCAGCCGCCTTATGTCGATTATCTGCTTGGGGTCCAGCCCCACCGTCGGCTCGTCAAGTATAAGTATATCGGGGTCGCCGATCAGCGCGGCGGCAAGCCCGACGCGCTGCCTGTACCCGCGCGAGAGCCGCCCCGTCACGCGCCCCTTCACATCCAGTATATCCGCCTGTTCGCAAACCCCGTCGATATGCTCCTTTTTGTCGCGCGCCGCCGCGCCCTTTATCTCATACACAAACTCCAGATACGCCCGCACCGTCATCTCGTTATAAAGCGGCGGCGTATCGGGCAAAAACCCGATGTGCCGCGCCGCCCTCAACGGCTCCTTGGCCAAATCCGCGCCGTCGATAAAAACCTTGCCGGCTGTGGGCGCGAGAAACCCCGTAAGCATATTCAGCGTGGTCGTCTTGCCCGCGCCGTTAAGCCCCAAAAGCCCCACAAGCTCACCGGCCCTGACCTCAAAGCACAGATTATCGGCGGCTAAATGCTCGCCGTATTTTTTCGTCAACCCTTCTGCTTTCAGCAAAGGTGAATTCCTCCTTACACGCGGATGATCAAATTCCACGCCTGTCCCCTGATTGCCCGGCAGGGCACCTGCCCTTTCAGCAAATCACGCCGCCCCCCATAACTATATTGTCCTTATAAAATACCGCCGACTGCCCGGGCGTCACCTTAACGCCCCCGTCAAAATAAACGGTATCCCCCTCAACCCTCGCTCTGTAAGTTTTCGGGCTGTGGCGGACCTTAACGTCGAACATCCCTGAACCGCTTCCGTGCCAAACCATGTCGCGCAGCTCTATCTCGGTTTTATACAGATGCTCTTCCCCGCCCAGCACCACCTGATTTTTCCCCGCGTCCAGCGCCGTGACAAACAGCCGCCCGCCGCTTGACACCCCCAGCCCGCGCCGCTGCCCGACGGTATAGTTCAAAAGTCCCCTGTGCCGCCCGAGAACATTCCCGTTTACATCCACTATATCGCCCTCCGGCATACCGCCGCCGCGCGAACGGATAAACGACGCGTAATCATTGCCGGGGACAAAGCATATCTCCATGCTGTCCGGCGCGTCCGCGGCGGCAAGCCCCAGTCCGGCGGCCTTAGCCCTCACTTCACTCTTGGGCGTATCGCCGACGGGGAACAGACAGCGCGAGAGTATGCTCCGCGGCAGCCGGTAGAGCATATACGACTGGTCGCGCTCAAAATGGCCCTTTCTCAGATAACAAACGCCCTCTATCTCAACAATCCCCGCGTAATGTCCGGTGGCTATGTGTTCCGCGCCCAGCCTGTCCGCCGCCTCGGCCAATATGGGATATTTTACCATATGGTTGCATATAACGCAAGGATTCGGCGTCTCACAGCCTAAATACCCGTTTATAAACGGCGTGACCACACACCGCTCCAGCCGCTCGCGTATGTCAATAACCTCAAGCGGGATACCCAGCGCGTCACAGACCCCCGCCGCGCGGTCCGGCGAGCCGCCGATATTCAGAAAAACGCCGGTAACCTCATACCCCCGCTCTTTCAGCAGCGCCGCGCATACCGCCGAGTCAACCCCGCCGGATATCCCTGCAACCGCTGTTTTTTTCACAATAAAATCCCCTTGCCGTTATTCTCATCCCGTCGGAACGGCCCGCCGTCCGCTGCAACATCTATTTAACTGTAGGGCGCGACGCCCCGGCGCGCCGTATGCATCGTCCCCTACACGAAAGGACGGAGCTTTAATGGGTTGGCCCGCCTTGACAATCATCCAAAACAAAGTGTATAATACTCCCGTGCCGTTGTCAACCGAGGAAATGTTAAGGAGCTGTTAATTATGCTGTACCGCCGTGACGAAAAATCAAGCAGAGATTTATCCGCGCTGGGCTTCGGGTGTATGCGCCTCCCGCGCAAGGGCGGCGGCATCGACTTCGGGCGCTCGTCGAAAATGCTGTACGACGCCATAGACAGAGGCGTAAACTATCTCGACACCGCGTATATATACGGCGGGAGCGAGGCGTTCCTGGGTCAGGCGCTCACGCCGGAATGGCGGAACAAAGTCAACATAGCCACAAAGCTGCCGCTCTTCATGGTGAAGAGCGAGGCGGACTTTGATAAATATTTCGACCGTTCGCTGGACAGATTAAAAACCGACCGCGCCGACTATTACCTTATGCACATGCTGACCAGCCTCGATCTCTGGCAAAGCCTCTGCGCCATGGACATCGAGCGCTGGATCGAGGAGCAGAAGAAGCGTGGGCGCATCGGCGCGATCGGATTTTCCTACCACGGCGGGCGGCTGGAGTTCCCCAAAATATTAACCGCGTACCCGTGGGATTTCTGCATGATCCAGTACAACTATCTCGACGAGTATAATCAGGCCGGACGCTCGGGACTGGAGCTTGCCGAGTCCATGGGCATCCCCGTTATCGTTATGGAACCCCTGCGCGGCGGAAGCCTGGTCAAAGAGCTGCCCAAAAGCGCCGTCGAAGCGTTCAGGGCTGTCGAGCCGGAGCGCTCCCTCGCCGAATGGGGCCTGCGCTGGGTATGGAACCACACGGGGGTCAAATGCGTGCTGTCCGGCATGAGCGCCGAGAGCGAAGCCGACGAAAACATCCGGCTGGCCGGGCTCTGCGAGCCGAACTCTCTCTCCGAAGCCGAGCTTAACGCGTATCAGAGCGTTATAAACATACTGGGCGAAACGCTGAAGGTGCCCTGCACGGCCTGCGGGTACTGTATGCCGTGTCCCAAGGGCGTGGATATTCCCACATGCTTCGCGTCATATAATATGGTGTATTCCTCCGGCAGAGGCGGCGCGATCAGGCGGTATATGCAGAACATAGACGCGCTGAACACCGACGCTCACTACGCCGGCAAATGCGTAAACTGCGGCAAATGCGAAACGCACTGCCCGCAGAGCATCCAAATAAGAAAAGAGCTGGCAAACGCCGCGAAAACGCTGGAGCCGTGGTGGTTTAATTTCGGCATGAAAACGGCGCGTATGTTTATGGGCCGCGGGAGGAATAAATAATTGTTAAGAATAAACCGCGGGCGCGAGTTTTATAAGCCGCTTATCTCACTGGCTTTACCGCTTGTGCTGCAAAATATGATCAACAGCTCCCTAAGCCTTATCGACACGTTTATGGTGGGCGGGCTGGGCGAGGTCGAGCTGGCGGCCGTCACGCTGGGCAACAACGTGTTTTTCCTGCTTATGCTGATAACCTTCGGCATACAGAGCGGCACCAGCATACTTATCAGCCAGTACTGGGGCCGCAAGGACACAAACACCATAAACCGCGTTATGGGTCTGGGGCTTATGACTTCGGGCCTGATTTCAGCCGTATTCGTCACCTTCGTGCTGGCCGCGCCGCGTGTTGTAATGTCGCTGATGACGCCCGACACGGCGCTTATCGACACTGGCGTCCAGTACATAACCGTGGTGGCTCCGGCGTTTATACTAAACTCGCTGTCGATGGTATACCTCAGCGTACAGCGCAGCATGGAAAACGCCCGCATAGGGCTGACCGTCCTGCTTATCTCAACCGCCGCGAACACCTTTATGAACTACCTGCTGATATACGGCAAGCTGGGCTTCCCCCATATGGGCGTGCGCGGCGCGGCGACGGCGACGGTGCTGGCGCGGATTTTAGAGCTGGTGATAATCATTGCCTACGCGTCGCTTAAAGCCGACTTCAAGCTAAGACCAAAATATATCCTCAAGCCCGGCCGAATAATATTCCGTGATTTTATCAAATACTCCGTCCCCGTCATCGTAAACGAGGCGCTGTGGGGCTTCGGCTTCATGCTCTACCCGATCATCGTCGGGAATATGCGCGCCGCCGCCGCGGCGGTCGCGGCGTACAGCATCGCCATGTCCGTTGACAGGATACTAAGCGCCGGCTTCTTCGGCTCGGGGTCCGCCGCCGCCGTTCTGATAGGCAAACGGCTCGGCGAGGGCCAAACCGGCGACGACGCCTATTACTACGCAAAGGATATGCTAAAGGTCGTCGGCATGGTCGCCACATTTATGGCCGTGCTTATGGCGGCGCTCGCTACGTTTGTGTTCAGGCCGTTTATATTCCCGCTGTTCAGGAATATCTCCGAGGGGACAATCACCACCGCGTGGCTGCTGATACTGATAGGCTCGGCGAACATGATCTCCCGCGCGCTGAACTACACCATCATCTGCGGCGTGCTGCGCGGCGGCGGCGACGTGAGAGCGGCCGCCGCTATCGACGTGGGTATGCTGTACCTGATAGGGCTGCCGCTGGCGTTTATTTTCGGGCTTCTGCTGAATATGGGCGTCTATATGGTTTTCGGCGCGATATTCATCGAGGAGATTATCAAATGCGCCGCGTGTATCTGGCGGTTCAGGTCCCGCAAATGGATTAAAAACGTCACAAGGGAGATGGCATAAGATACCCCTTGACATATTGCTCAATATATTGTACAATATATTCGGGAGGCGATGTAATGATAGCGGTGAACTATTCAAACGCAAGGGATAATTTTAAGAAATTCTGCGACGCGGCGGTACATGATTTTGAAACCATAATCGTAACCCGCAAGCAGAACGAAAATATTGTTATGATGTCGGAGTCCGAATACAACAACCTCATGGAAAATCTTTATATCCGAAGCGACAGGGAAGACTACCGGAGATTACTTGAATCCGTTGAACAGCTCAAACAGGGGAACGGCAAAATAAGGACACTGGTCAGCGATGAATAAGATTTTTTCCGACATGGCTTGGGAGGATTATCAACACTGGGTTGAAACCGACCGTAAAATCCTGCGCAAGATAAACGGGCTGCTCCGTGACATCGAGCGCAACGGTCATTCGGGAACCGGCAAGCCCGAACCGCTGAAGCATGACCTGGAGGGCTTCTGGAGCCGTCGGATCACCGAAGAACACCGCCTGGTGTACAGCATAGAAAACGGGTCTATTCTAATTGCGAAATGCCGCAAGCACTACAGATAACCCCCCACCGTCAGCCTATACAGCTCCGAGCGCGAAAACCCCGTCTCCTCCGCCGCCCGCCTTACGGCGTCGCGCAGCGACATCCCCTGATCAATATATTCCCGCGCCAGATCTACCGGCGGCTCCGAAACCCCGGCCGGCGGCGCCGCGCCCTGCACAACCAAAACAAGCTCGCCTTTCGGCGGGCTTTGCTCATACCGCTCTATCGCGGCGGACAGCGTGGCGCGGTATACCTCCTCATGCAGCTTTGTCATCTCGCGCGCAACCGTTATTTTGCGTTCGCCGAACTGCGCGAGCATATCCCTCAGCGTATTCAGCAGCTTATGCGGCGCCTCATAGAATACCATTACACGTTCTTCGCGCTCCAGCGATTTCAGATGCTCGCGCCGGTTCCTCTTCGCCGTGCTTAAAAACCCCTCGAAACAAAAACGCCCCCCGGCCAGCTCCGACAGCGCCACGGCGGCGGTGACGGCGCAAGGCCCGGGGACGACGGTTACCGGAATATTTCTTTCGGCGCACAGGGCGACCAAGTCGCGGCCCGGGTCACTAACCGCGGGCATCCCCGCGTCTGTAACCAGCGCGCACACCTCTCCGCCCAAAAGCCGCGCGACGATCTTCTCGCCGCTCTCGCGCCTGTTATGCTCGTGATAGCTGATCATCGGCGTATGAATATCAAAGCGGCTCAGCAGCTTCCGCGTGACGCGCGTGTCCTCCGCAGCAATAAAGTCCGCCTTTTTCAAAGTCTCGATACCGCGCGGCGACATATCTCCCAGATTCCCTATCGGCGTCCCGACGATATACAGCATTATTTCCACAGCTTGGCGGGATACCGCCCCGCCTCGGTCATGCCCTTAATCGCCTCCATCAGCGGCGCGCGGTCCTCTTTATAGGTCAGCCCATACCACTTGCAGTCCACCGGCAGGACTTTTACGCTCACGCGCCCGCCGGTCATCAAATCATTTATCGCCGTGGGAAGCAGAAACTCGGCCTTAATATCCCCGTGTTTCTCACTCAAAAACTCCCCGAACAGCCCGTCCAGCCCGTCAAACAGCGACACATGAAAGCCCCACATATTCATCGACGCGAACGACCCGTCCGGCACGGTCACGCCTGAATCCAAATCACGTATAACGCCGTCGGCGCCCCTTATCAGCTTCAGGCGCTCATGTATATCGGTCAGGTTATTGCCGCCGTCAACCTGACAGACCCCGCGCGTAACGGTTCCGCTCTCGGACAGCGTCGTTTCCACGCGGTATCCCGCGAGTACATAATCCCCGCCGCCGCGCGAGAGGAACCCCGATATGGCCTCATACGCCTCCAGCCCATAAAAATCGTCGGCGTTAATAACGCAAAACGGCTCGTTGACAACTCCCCGGCAGCACAAAATCGCGTGCCCCGTACCCCAAGGCTTCGTCCGCTCGGGCGGCGGATCATGGTCATTGACCTGATACGCGTAGTCGATCGGGAAATCCACCCTCTCGAACAGCTCGCGGAAATCCGCCTCATGCTCAGGCTTAATCACGCATACGGCGCGGCTGAACCCCGCGCGTTTCGCGTCGAATATGGCGTAATCGGCGAGTATCTCGCCGTTTGCGCCGACAGGTTCGATTTGCTTAAGGCCGCCGTACCGGCTCCCCAATCCGGCGGCCATGACAACCAGCGTTTTTTTCATTTCCTTCTCCCCTTATTTCTTGCGCCTTTTTCTGAACAGATAATATACAATACTCGCCGCGCCCAAGAGTATCGCCGCGCCCACCGCAAGCCAGCCCAGCGGCGGAATAACGGTGTTGTCAGACTCCCCGTCCGGCCCTATAACGGCGGGCTGATTTGTTGCGCCGGAGGGGACTTCGGCGTTTCTCGTCAGTACATACGCGCCTTTTGGCGCCGCGTTCAGCGTCACTCCGACCGAATCTAGCGGTTCCGTGCCGGCCTTCACCTCGTTTACAAGTATATCCCAGCCGCTCGCCGGCAGACCGACCGCCGCGGTTTCATTTCCGCCGTTGAAAACCACGCAGATATTGTCGCCGATCGTATACGCAACGACGCCCTCCGCGACGTCGAAAAACTTTATTTTTTCGCGTATCTCATCGGCGGATCTCATGCGAAATTCTGATGTCACCTTACGCAGTTCTATTAGTCCTTTATAGTAGTTATACAAGTCTGTAAACTCGCTTTTCCTGTCCCAATCGAGCTGATTGACTCTGTCGGGGGATTTGTAGCTATTTTCGTCGCCGCGCTTCGTTCTGGCCATCTCCTCGCCCGCCTGAAAGAACGGTATCCCCTGCGAAGTAAGAACAATGGCGGCCGAAAGCCTGTTCATGGCCGCAAGCTCCCTGTCGTCCGCGTTGGGATTCGTCGCTTGCAGCTTGTCCCAGAGCGTGAGGTTGTCATGCGCCGACGCGTAGCTTATTGTCTGCGACGGCTGGTTTGCCCAGAAGCTGTCGGAGTAGCTGACGTTTGTTATATTCACCTGCGGATGCTGTACCGACGCCGCAACGCCGAACCGTATATCCTCCGAGCGGCGCGGGTTTCCGTTGACAAAGCCCGGCTCCTCATGGTTGAACACGCTGCCCTTTATGCCGTCGCGTATATCGTCGCTGAACGCCGCGACGCGGTCGTGCAGGAACGGCACATTTTTCTTCAGCGCCTGCTGCGGGTCGGGCAGCGGCGTGCCGCCGCCGGTCCAGCCCTCTCCGTAGACCATGATGGAGGGGTCGATTTTATCCAGCTCGGCGCGGATAAGGTTCATCGTTTCGATGTCGTGCAGGCCCATCAGGTCGAACCTGAACCCGTCGATATGGTATTCGCTCGCCCAGTAAACAACGGAGTCAACCATAAATTTACGCATCATCGCGCGCTCCGACGCCGTTTCGTTTCCGCAGCCCGAGCCGTTGGAATAGGTCCCGTCCGGCCTCACGCGGAAATAATAGCCCGGCACAAGCTGGTTAAAGCTGCTGGATTCGGCGTCGTACACATGGTTATACACAACATCCATAACAACGCCTATACCGTTGTCGTGCAGCGTCTTTACCATCTGCTTAAACTCCGCCACGCGCACCGCGCCGTCGTGGGCGTCGGTGGAATAGGAGCCCTCTGGCGCGTTGTAGTTCTGCGGGTCATAGCCCCAGTTGAACTCCTCGTCCTCGGGGTACAGCTCGTTTACTGTCCTGTAGTCATAAGAGGGCAGCAAATGCACATGCGTTACGCCCAAGTCGATGATATGGTCAAGCCCGGTTTTCTCGCCGGCGGGGGAAACGGTGCCTGTTTCGGCGATGCCGAGGAATTTGCCCCTGTTGACAATACCCGACGACTCGTGCGTGGACAGGTCGCGCACATGCAGCTCATAGATGACCGCGTCCACCGGATTGCTCAGCGCGAACCGCTTGTCGGCGTCCCAGCCAGAGGGGTCGGTGTCCTTCAGGTCGATGATTTGCCCGCGCATACCGTTCACGCCGACGGCGTTGGCATACGGGTCAACGGCTTCGCGCCACTCGCCGCCGATCAGCACCTGATAGGTATAAAACTTGCCCTTCAGCAGGCCGTACTCCCCGGGCGCCGCCTCGGCGTACCATGTGCCGTTATCACCGCGCGTCATCTCAATGCCTCGCCGCGGGTCCTCGCTGTTCGGCGTCACCCGCCCCGTGTCATACAGCAGCACGTTGGCTTTTGCCGCCGTGGGCGCCCAGAGCGTAAACGTCACCTTGTCGTCGGTGTAGACCACGCCAAGCTCGCCGTTATAGGTGAACATGCGTTCAAACTCCTCGCTGTCGAACACGTTTCCAAGCGTTATCGGAACAGCCTCGAACTCATTGGTGTACAGGCTGTATTCCGACGCGAAATCCAAATCCCATTCCGATGTCAGCCAAAATGTGTCGGTATATCCCGATGTGATATTGGAGCGCGCGGCCATAAGCGTATCGTAATACATGATAACAAATTCCCTGTCCGCGCTGATGGGGAATTTTGTCGTGACCTTGATTGAATTTTTGCCCTCGATCGTGGCCGAGGTTATCGCGGGCTCAGTATCGAACGGGGCCGCGGAGATAAGGCCGGTGTCCTGCATGGCGTAAAGCGTAAGGCGTTCGTTCTCATCCGCGCGGGTGAGGTTGATCACCGTGTCGTTATAGTCCACGGCCTCGTCGCCGCGCATTATCCATACCGTCGCGTTAAGCGCCTCTCTCATCGCGCCGAACTCATAGACGACGCCCGCGCCGTTTTCGTTGGGCGCCAGCGGCAGCAGATATTCCTGTGCCGACGCGCCCTCGTCGCGCCTGAAGTGCAGGCTGACGTCGGAGTAATCGCCGTCATAGCGGAAATAGCTGAAATCCAGCGTGAAGTTCTCAAAGTCGCGGGCGTCCGGCTCATAGCCCGGCGGCGCCTCGTAATAAAACTCGGATTCTCCTGAAAACACCCAAATCTCACTCCCTTTGGCAAGGTCGATAAACCTGTCCTCCTGAACGTCCTTTTCCCATGAGTCCGTGCGCACTATAAACCCGACCGGCGCGTTATTCGGGTTGTCGAGGGTTATCTCGGCTATCATACCAAATTTATCCTCATCTGTAAAGGGGTAAGCCGAGCCGTCCGTCACCCATGACCATATATTCCATTTTTCATAGTCGCCGTCGTCGCGGTGGTAGTGGATCGTCACCGTCACCGGCGACGACTGCGCGAGCGGCACAAACGCGGCGACAATCAGCGCCGCCAGCAATAATGACAACACATGTTTTTTCATCACAATCACCTCTCAATGATCAGTGAACTCTGCGGCTCCAGCGTTATGCCGTTAGCGCCCGCCCTTCCCTCGCCGAAAATCACCGTGCCCGAGCCGTCAAGCTCCAGCGTCTGCCGCTCCTTTGACAGGTTGTGCAGCACCAGAACGGTCTGTTCCGGCGCGGTCATCGTATATGCCATAACCGCGTCGCTGCCCGAATCCACGGGCTCAAGCGTTCCGGCGAACAGCGCGGGCGTCGCCGCCCTGAGCCGTATAAGCGCCTTATAGCGGTTGAGCAGCGAATTTGAATCCTTCGACTGCTCGGCATACGAAGCGACATTGTCGTTGTAGACGGTGCTGTGCCATGAGGTCAGCGCGGGGTCGTCCGCGCCCCACAAAAACGGCGTCCTGATATTCTCGTCGGGCTTGCCGCCGATCATGCCCAGCTCCTCGCCGTAATAGACAAACGGCAAGCCCTGCAAGGTCAGATAGATATTGGCCGCCATTTTAAGGTTTTCGGGGTCGTTTCTCAGCATGGTGCTGATACGGTTCTGGTCGTGGTTGGACAGGAACGGCGCGTCGATAGCGTTGGGGTTAACGCCGCTGAGTCTATTATACTCCGATTTCATATATTTTGCAAACGCGTTGCCCGCGTCGCTGCCGCGCACAACCGTACGCGCCAGCGTTTCGCCCATGTCGAAATGAAACGCGCTGTCCAGCGCGGCGGTATACGCCGCGCGGGTGGCGGACGCCGCCCAAATCTCGCCCACTATATAGCAGTCGGGATCTATCCCTCGGCAGAACTCGGCGAACTCCGTCCACCACTCGAGGCTTTTTTCCTCCTGATTCAGGCCGGAGCCCATCGGCAGCTTGCCGCTGTTGAACACGTGCATTGCGGCGTCGAGCCGAAAACCGGACACGCCCTTTCCCAGCCAGAACTCGGCTATCCGCTTTATCTCGGCGCGAACCTCGGGGTTATCAAGGTTAAGGTCGGGCATTTCGCCCCAAAACAGGCCCGCGTAGTAGCCTGAGGAGGTTTGGTTCCACACCCTGTTGCCGTAAAACGAGGCGCTCAGGTTTACATCCTCGCCGTCATCGGACCAGTAATACCAATCGCGGTACGGGCTGTCAGGGCCGCGCGACTGAATAAACCACTCGTTTCGCGTTGAGGAATGGTTTACCACCAGATCAAGTATAACGGCGATGCCGCGCTCGTCCGCCGCCGCGATAAACGCCTCGAAGTCCTCCATCGTGCCGTAGTCTGAGTTTATTTTGTAGTAGTCGGTGGTGTCATAGCCGTGGTATGACGGCGACTCGAACACCGGCATAAGCCACAGCCCCGTTATGCCCATATCGGAAAAATAATCCATCTTTCCGGCAAGCCCGGCAAAGTCGCCGATCCCGTCGCCGTCGCTGTCGGCGAACGCGCGCACGAACACCTCGTAGTATGTGCCCTGCTTCGCGCCCCGGGCCAAACGCTCCCCAGCCGCAGGTGCTGCCGGCGAACACGCCGACAGCACCATAAGCAGGACAACAATTAACGCAATGCTTTTCTTTGGTTTTAACATTATTCTTTAACTCCGGCGGCGCCCAGCGCGGTCAGCAGCGATTTCTGCCCTATAAGGAACAGCGCCACAAACGGGACGGCGACAAGCAGCGCGCCCGCCGCGAACATGGTATAGTTGTTTGCGGCTCTGCCGTTGATCAGGTTAAACAGCCCCAGCGCCAGCGTGAACTGTTTGTCGCTGCGCAGCACAAGGCGCGGGATGATAAAGTCCATCCACGGGCCGGTAAAGCTGGTGATGAGCAGGAATGTCAGTATCGGCTTTGCTATGGGCAGTATGATACGGGTGTAAGCCACAAAGTTCGACGCGCCGTCAATACGGGCCGCTTCGTCAAAGCTCTTGGGGATGCTGTCCATATAGCTCTTGACAAGCCATGTGTTATACGGGATGTTGCCCGCGATGTAAACCAGCGCCAGCCCCCATTTAGTGTCCAGTCCGCCGATACGCAGCAGCAGGATATAGATAGCCACCATCCCGACAAAGCTCGGGAATATCTGAAACACCAGGAACGAAACCATAAGCTGCTTGCGCATCAGGAACTTGAAGCGCGAGAAGATATACGCGGCCGTGCTGGTGATAATCAGAGTGGCGATGCTTACCATTACGGCGATTGTGAGGGTGTTCCTGTACCATGTCAGGTAATTGGTTTCGTTAAACAGCTTTCTGAACTGCAAGAGCGTGGGCGCCTGTGAAAACGGGTTTATGCCGATGCCCTGAAGGCTTGATACCGGCGAGAACGCGCTGCCCACAACATACAGCAGAGGATAGATAATGACGACCACGACCGCCAGAAGTATGATATGGATCATAGCCACATTGAGGATGCGGCGCCAAGATAAACTCCTGACCATTATAAATCACTCTCCTTATATGATTTTGTGCGCGTATAGTTCCATATGGCGAACGGCGTAAGTATAACGAACACCAGCACCGCCAGCACCGCGGCGTATTGGAACTTCTGCGGATTGTTCAGGGTCAGCTTGTATATCCATGAGACGACGATGTCCACCGAGTTGGCGTTTGTGGAGACCGTATCGGCGGCCGGCGGGCCGACCGTCGCGCCGGCGCCCATGAACAGGAAGAACGCCGCGCCGAAATTGTTTATGTTGTAAGTAAACGACATTATTATCAGCGGCAGCGTCTGGGTCAGAACCAGCGGCATGGTTATCTTGGCGGTCTTCTGCCACTGCGAAGCGCCGTCGATGCTCGCGGCCTCGTATATATCCGGCGAGATCGACGTCATTATGCTGGTCACCATCAGCATGTGATACGGGAACCCCGTCCATGTGTTGGCGAGTATCATGGAAACCTTGGCGATGTTCGGGTCGGTGAGCCACGGTATGTTTCTGTCTATTATCCCCACCGCCATAAGCATCTGGTTAAGCGGCCCGAAGGTGCCGTTTAACAGGTTCGACCACACCATAAGGCTCAGCGTTGCGGGAACGGCATACGGCAGGATAAAAATCCCGCGGAAAAACGGCGCGATCTTTATATCCCTGTTAAGAAGCGAGATCGCCATGAACATACCGCAGAAATAAACGCACGCCGTACTCGTCACGCCCCATATGAGCGTCCATGCCAAAACGCGGCCCAGCGCGGTTGACCACATCGACATTGCCGAGCTGCCTCCGAACAAATCGACAAAGTTCTTGATTCCCACCCAGTCCACCTTGTTCGCGGGCGGGATATTGTCGGGATAAGAGTAGTTCGTAAACGCGATGAAGAACGAGAACAGTATCGGCAGGATGACAAAGAACGTCAAAAGTATTATCACCGGCGACAGCCCGATTGACGGGAACGCCCTGTCCGAAACCGTGTGCAAAAACTCTTTGTTGCCGGAGAGCTTGCCGGTATTTTCGTAATCCGCAGTGATTTTCAGTGTATCGCGGATGGACAGCGCGTAAATAGCGATCAGCAGCACCAGCACCACGATGCAGATAAGCCCGTCGATCATAATGAAAATAGAATGATCGCGTTCCGTAACGGGAAGGCTCGGGTCGAAAACGCCTAACGTAATGAACCCCCGTATGCCCCTGATGAGAATCCCGTTGAAGTTGAGGCTAAGCCCCGCGGCAGTCGTTTCAAACGCGATAAAAAATAGCGCCGCAAGCTCGGTCACCATATAAACCGCGCCCTTGACCTGCTGTTTCAGAAAAAGTATATGCCCCAGCCCCATGAACAGTATGCCGGTTATCAGCGCTTTTTTACGCAGCGAAACATCCGTTTTTTTCAGGGGGACATCCATAAAAACAGACCTCCTAATTAAATGTCGTGAGGGAACGCCGCTTATGGCGTCCCCCCGCGATTCAGTTTACAGTTTAGCCTCCCGCTATTGTGGCCTCCATTACGGCCGCCGCCGCGTCAAGCTCAGTCTTGGGATCGCTGCCGTCCCAGACATTGGCGTAAGCGGCGCCCATGGTCTGCCAGTACTGGCCCATCTCGTCGATGGAGGGCATCGGGAACGCGTATTCGGCCTGGGCCAGAATACCGGCGGAATACTCGTCGTCGATCGTGACGTCGTTGCGGGCCGGAATCTGGTCGAGCATCTCAAAGCGTTTTAGTGCCATTTCATTAGAGGTTACAAATTCGGCGAACAGCGCCGTCTCCTCGGGATACTTGGAATACGCCGAAATAACCATCAGGCGCACGCCGGAGAAAGAGGCCGGCGGTGAGGACTCGCCGGGGAAAACGGGAATGGTCGTTATGCCGAAGTTAATGCCGGACTCCTTACAGTCGGGGATACGCCACGGGCCGACAAGATACATCGCGGCAAGACCCGACTCAAACGCGCTGTTGCAGAAGTCGCCGCTCAGGTCGCCGGAAGGAACGTCCAGTATGTTCCTGATGCTCTTGAAGAATTCAACACCTCTGATGGTATTGGGCGCGTTGATGCTATGCTGGGTCTTGTCGTCGCCGTTGGGTCCGAACAGCGACGAGCCGAAGCCGCTGAAGAAGATATAGCTGAAATACGCGTTGCTGGGTTCCCAGACAATGGCGTATTTGTTCTGCGAGGGATCGTTGTAACCCTGCGCGAACGATATGACCTCGTCCCATGTCTTGGGCGGCTCGGGCAGAAGGTCTTTGTTGTAGAACAGCGCATAGGTTTCAATGGCCAGCGGATACCCGTAAACAGTCCCGCCGAAAGTGGCGCCCGTAACCGCGGCATCCACAAAGTTGTTCTTTATGTAGTCGGGGTTGGGGTTGGGCAGCGCGACGCCGCCGTTGGCATTGGCACCCAGCATGTCATGCGGGATGGCGTACAGATCAGGGCCGACGCCGGCAGGGCCGTCCAGCACTATTTTCTGCGTGGCGTCAACGTGAGCTACAGGCTCGAACTCAAAGGTGATGTTGGGGTACAGCTTGGTGAACTCTTCGGCCGCGTAGTTCATAAATACGCTGCCTTCGGTCTCGGATTCCCAGAATTTGAGGGTGATGTTTTCTTTGGTGATGCCACCTGAACCGGAGCCTCCGCCACCGGTGGCGCACGCCGCGAGCAGCGCTGTGAGCATGAGGGCGGCAAGCGCAAGAGCGAAAAGTTTTTTCATATTTATTCCTCCTTATTTTGTCTGTGAGAACAAAACTCCCACAATAATATTGTAGTTGCTTTGTATAATTTTTACAATAGACAAATTGACTAGATATGGCAGGCCACTTTTGTGCAAGTTGACGAATAATTTTTTCCAAAAAACACTTGACAAGCAAATTGTACTGCTGTATTATTGTACTATGGTGTTAACACAGCGGTACAGATTTTAAGGAGGTGAAAACATGGACTTTAACAGCGGGGCGCCGATTTACAGTCAGATTTCCGAGTATATAAAACGGCGTATCGCTTCGGGCGAGCTGCATCCCGGGGACAAGGTCATGGCGGTTAGAGAGCTTGCGGTGGAGATGGGCGTTAATCCGAACACAATGCAAAAGGCGTTGGCGGCGCTGGAGCATGACCGGCTGCTTTATACCGAGCGCACCAGCGGCAGATTTGTGACATCCGATATTGAGCTTATCGAAAAGTTAAAATTGGATATGCTTGAAAAAGAAACCTTTAGATACGTTACAACGGTAAACGAGCTGGGATGCTCGAGAGAAGACGCGCGAACGGCGCTGGATAGAAATTTCAACAGATTAAAAGGGGAGGAAAAAGAATCATGTCAGCAAAAAGAGTATCTATAATGCTTGTTCTGGCCGTTTTTATCGCGGGACTGTCCGCGTGCACGATAACGGTCGGCGGCAACGACGGGGTAATCAGAAAAACGCTGAAAGGCGACAAAAACATAATGGGCAGGGCGGCGCCCCTGACGGACTCGGAGTACGAGCTTGTCATAGAGGACATCGTGTTTACCGGAAACAATTCCACCGGCAGAATTATTATCGGCGAAAGCCTTGATAATACTGCGGCGCTGGAGACGGACGGGAACATCCTCGACACGATCGACATTTCGGTGTCGGACGGCAGAATCACGGTAAAGGGCGACCGGGCGGCAAGATATGACCACACACAGTTCGAGCTTCGTATCGGCGCGAAAATCAGCGGCTTTACAATAAACGGCGGCTTTGAGCTTGACATGGACGCCCCGTCCGTTACCAATTTCAACGGGCTTGTGAACGGAGCGGTGGACGCGAGAATGGCGTTCGGCAGTCTTGACAGCTTCTCGCTCAACGTAAACGGCGCGTGTTCCATAAGCCTGACGGGCGAGGCGGAGCGGTCGGCGATACTGATAAACGGCGCGGGGAATATCGAGGCGTTTGACTTCCGCGCGGCCGACAGCAGCGTGACCATGAACGGCGCGGGAAGCTGCAACGTATACGCCTCGGAAACACTGGACATCAGTATGAGCGGCGTCGGCTCCGTCGTTTACGACGGCAGCCCCAAAACAGTCAACACGGGCGCCGGTATTCTCGGAACCGTCAGAAAAAGATAAAAGGAGGAAAAAGAGTATGTCAACAATTCTAAGCATCCAAAACGTAGGCAAAAAATACAATCAGCACACAGCGCTCGAAAACGTCAGCTTCGACGTGCAGAGCGGCCAGATAGTGGGTCTGCTCGGCCCGAACGGCAGCGGCAAGACCACGCTGATAAAAATTATCAACACACTGATAACCAACCACAGCGGCACAATCAACATCTGCGGTCACGTGCCGGGCGCGGCTTCCAAGGGCTATATCTCATATCTCCCCGACGTGGACTTTATAAGGAAAGACATCCGCATCTCAACCGCGCTGAATATGTACGCCGATTTCTTTTCGGACTTCGACATCACAAAGGCCCGCGAAATGCTGACGCTGGTGCGGCTGAACGAACGCTCCGTCGTGCGCACGCTGTCAAAGGGCATGAAGGAAAAGCTCCAGCTGGTGCTGACCATGTCGCGCAAGGCAATGCTGTACATCTTCGACGAGCCTATCGCGGGAGTCGATCCGGCGGCGCGCCAGTTCATACTGGACACCATCATCCGCAACTACAACGAAAACGGCGCGATACTGTTCTCAACACATCTGATAACGGACGTGGAGGGGATAATCACACGGGCGATATTCTTAAAAGAGGGGCGCGTCGTCCTCGACGGCGAAGCCGACGCGATACGCGCGGAGCGCGGCATGTCTATAGACCAACTGTTTAGGGAGGAATTCAAATGTTAGGGAAAATGATAAAGTACGACATCATGTTCGGCGCGAGAAAATACGCCGTTATGGCGGCGCTGACGGGCGCGCTGCTGATCGTGGCCGCCGCGGCGGCAAGGCTTGACAGCATGCTGGTCACGGGTATCGCAATGTTCCTCGCCGTCATCGCCACGACGATATACTCGATAATGTATATCGTGATAAGCGTGCGGCACCTGCACTCACAGCTCTGCTCAAACGAGAGCTATCTGGGCTACAGTCTGCCCGCTTCGCCGCACACGCTGGTTGCGTCTAAGCTGATCTGCATCCTCATTTGGGGCGTCGTCACAGCCGCGCTGATCACGTTCTTCTGGGCCGTTGGGATCGGCGGGATAGCTCTGGCAAACAGCGGCGCGACGCTGGGCGACTTTTGGAGAGATATGAGCAATATGTTAAGATCCATCGGCGCTACCGACGCCGAAATAAGAAGCGCCTTGTTCCTGCTGCTTGGGACGGGAATCTCGATCTCCGTTTTAACGGTCGTCCTGCTGGGCTTCAGCGTTTCGCTGTGCAACGTGCCGTTCCTGAAGGAGCGCGGGCTGGGGACTGTCACCGGCGTGGTCAGCTTCTTCGTGGCAAATATCGGCATAACCTGGCTTATAGTGAAGATAGGCAGCCCTTTCTTCAGAGAGACGTATTCTCTCGACGAGTTCTCCGGTGCAATAACAGGCGCCGGCATATACAGCACGGCGGCATATTTCATCGCGGCGATCGGCATGTACTTCCTCACGGTGTACCTCGTGGACAAACACAGATTTATCGGGTAACGCGTACAGGGCTTTGCGGGGTCGGGCTTCCATGCCCGGCCTTTTTTATGTTGTGCCGCGCAGGGGTAAGTCTCCGGTCAGGGATGGAACCCTGCACACGGCGGTCAGGGATGGAACCCACGGCGGTCAGGGATGGAACCCTGACCCTACTTGACACACATAAAATTATGATATAGAATAGTGGCGGTCTAATAAGCCGCGTTTCGGAATAAAATATATCGGGAGATTTATATGATTGTCTTTGAGGAATATAAACAGCGGCTCGGCGCCGCGCGCCCCGCGCTGGAGGAGCTGCGCCGCGCGCTGGATGTCGCGGCAAAATCAAAAAGCATCGACGCTCTCGAGTCCCAGACGCAGGAGGCGGATTTCTGGCAGGACATGGAAAACGGCCAGAAAATAATGCGCGAAATAAAGCAGCTGCGCAACACGGTCGATAAGTTCAACGCTCTGTATAATACATGGCAGGATTTACAAACACTGTGCCAGCTGGCGATAGAGGAGCAGGACGAGAGCCTGCTGCCCGATCTGGAAACAGGCGCCGCCAAATGGGAAAAGGACATGGATAACGCGCGGCTCGCGGCGCTGCTCTCGGGCGAATACGACGCCTGCGGCGCCATCATGTCGTTTCACGCCGGTTCCGGCGGCACCGAGGCGCAGGACTGGGCGGACATGCTCTACCGCATGTACACGCGCTGGGCCGAGCGCAGCGACCTCACGTATAAGATACTGGACTATCAGGACGGCGACGAGGCGGGCATAAAACGCGCCGTTATATTGATAGAGGGCACAAATGCGTTCGGGCTTTTGAAGGGCGAAATGGGCGTCCACCGCCTTGTGCGCATATCGCCGTTCGACGCGTCGGGGCGCAGGCACACCTCGTTCGCGGCCGTCGAGGTCATGCCGGAGCTGCCGGACGATATAAAGATAGACATACGCGACGAGGACTTAAAGGTGGACACCTACCGCTCGGGCGGAGCGGGCGGCCAGCATGTGAACAAAACCGAGTCGGCGATCAGGATAACGCACATCCCCTCCGGTATAATCGTCGCCTGCCAGAACGAGCGCAGCCAGCACCAAAACCGCGACATGGCGATGCGGATGCTCCGCTCGAAGCTGGTCGAGATAAAGGAGCGCGAGCATTTAGACCGGATAGAGGACATAAAGGGCGAGCAGAAGGCCATAGAGTGGGGCAGCCAGATACGCTCATACGTATTCATGCCGTATACGCTTGCCAAGGACCACCGCACGGGACACGAGTCGGGCAACATTTCCGCCGTTATGGACGGCGACATATCGGGCTTTATCTCCGCGTTTTTAACCTGCTCCGCGACAGGCAACTGGAAACGCTCAACCGATTAATCTGCCGGGAGGGATATATTTTATGTCTTTCACACAAAACACCATAGACGGCGTAAGATTCTATACCTCTCCTGTGCTGGACGGGGTGACGCACGCGTTTTCAACGCGTATCGGCGGCGTTTCGCACCCGCCGTTCGACAGCCTGAACCTCGGCTCGTCGGAGCTGGACGACAGGGACGACATACTCCAGAACTATAACCTCTTCACGTCCGCCGTCGGCATAGACACGGAGGACCTTGTGTTCACCAAGCAGACGCACGGCGACAAGGTGCGCACAGCCGAACGCCGTCACAGGGGCAACGGCTTTTCGCGCCCGTCCGTGTGGGAGTGCGACGCGCTGATAACCGACGTCCCCGGCGTCGCGCTCACGATTTTCTGGGCGGACTGTGTGCCGCTGCTGCTCTACGACCCCGTCGCCAAGGCGATAGGCGCCGCCCACGCCGGATGGCGCGGAACGGCGTCGGCCCTCGCCGTAAAGACGGCGGGCGCCATGGTCCAGCGCTACGGCTGCAAAAATATCCGCGCGGCGATAGGCCCGTCGATAGGGGCGTGCTGCTTTGAAACCCACGACGACGTCCCGCGCGCCATGAGATTCGGCGGCGCGGATATGTCGCCGTATATCGCCAAATCCGGCGAAAAATATCAGGTGGATTTAAGAGGCATAAACACATGGCTGCTGAACCGCGCGGGTATCCATGACGTGGACGTGTCGCCTCTCTGTACATGCTGTCTCGACGACGAGTTTTTCTCCCACAGGCGGAGCGGCTCGGAGCGCGGCACCCAAGCGGCGGTGATAGTGTTGTGACTCTGAGGACGTCGGCCCTTGCGGTCGCCGCCGCGCTGTTTCTTGCCGCCTGTACCCCCGCTGACGACGCGGACAGACCCTCCGGCGCTTCGGAACCGGAGGAACTGACCCCCGCGCCCGCGCCGTGGGTCGTCGTACACCGGACGCCGCGCAACAGCATGTTCGGCGTCGCGTGGAATCCGGCGGAGCTAAGGCACCCTCTGCTGACGACGAACCGCGTTATGAGAGAGCTGTACAATCTGATGTACGACGGGCTGTTCGCGCTGGACCGGGATTTCACCGCGCGCGAGCGGCTTTGCGCCGAAATATCGACAACCGACAATATAACGTTTATCCTGAGGCTCAGGCAGGACGTTATGTTCAACAACGGCGAACCGCTCACGGCAGGCGACGTCATAAGCTCCATACAGACCGCGCGTTCGCCCGCCTCCCCGTATTCGGCAAGGCTTGCGGGAGTCGTATCCGTCCGCGCCGCCGGCGATGATATAGAAATTGTGCTGGACGCGCCGAACCCCCGCTTTTCCGCGCTCCTGACCTTTCCCGTCGCCGGAGCGGCGGGCGCGGGGCTTTTCCCAGCGGGTACAGGCCCCTATGAACACATATGGGATCCCGATAACGAGCGTGATTATCTGGTGCCGTTCGCCGGCCATTGGGCGGAGGCAAAGCCGCCGCTGGAGCGCATTGAGCTTATCGCGGCGGACAAGCCGGAGGATCTGCCCCATCTAATGGGCGCCAGAGATTTAAGCGTTGTCACCGAGGATATAAACGACGATTTCGGCGTCCGCTACAGCGGCGACTATGACATGTGGGAATATCCCACGCCCACGATGTACTACATCGGGTTCAACGCCGATCACCCTCTGCTCGCCCACAGCGCCGTAAGACAGGCGTTATCCGCCGCCTTTGACCGCGCCGGCATTGTCAGGGAGGTTTTCGGCGGGGCCGCCGACGCGGCTTCGCTGCCGGTTCCTCCGGCGGTTTACGGCTCCGGCGCCAATTTCGACCTCAAGGTATTCGCGCGGGTCATGCAGGAGCTGGACGTCTGGGACTCGGACAACGACGGAATTCTGGAATTCCGTCAGGGGCGCTTAAACATACCGTTCACGCTGGAGATAATCACGGAGGAAAGCGACACCCGCGCGACTGCCTCGGCTGAATATATCGCCGCGGAGCTTGTCAGATCGGGCGTCGGCGCGGAGGTCGGCGCGCTCACCTCCTCGGCATACAGAAACGCCAAAGAGAGCGGAAGCTTCGGCCTTTACTGCGAAAGAATAACTCTCCCGGCGGATTTTTCCGTCAGGCGGTGGCTGGAAACCGAGCCGGCCTCACGGGCGTTGTCCGATTACGCCGCGTTCTATGACGAAACCCCTATCGCGCCGCTTCTGTTCAAGCGCGGGTACGCGCTCACGCACAGGAGCGCGGTCAGCGGCATAGCGCCGGTATACGGCGACCCATACGCAAATATATATGATTGGACGGTAAGGCAATGAGCGCGGTCGAGCTTACGAATATGGTCATGATACAGGACGCCGTCACAGGCAAGGTCCTGGTTCAGGACCGCGTTAAAAGTTTTCACGGCTATTCGTTCCCGGGCGGGCACGCTGAAAAGGGCGAGAGCTTTGCCGCCGGCGCGGTCCGCGAGATCAAGGAGGAGACGGGGCTTGACATACGCAATCTGAAAAGCTGCGGCGTGCTGCACTGGATAAACAGGGACAACGGCGGCCGGTATCTCGTGTTCCTGTACAAGACCTCCGACTACGGCGGCGAGCTGCTGGACCGCTCGGACGAGGGCGCGAACATCTGGATGGACATCGACGCGCTGTTCGCTTCAAAGTCGGACAATCTGCTGCACGAGATTCTGCACATGTTCCTGCATGACGAATACTCCGAGGCGTTCGGCACGTGGAGCGGCGGCGACTGGGAGATAAACGAATACATTTAGGGGACTATACCCAACATAAGGAGGAACCCGCATGAAAAAGAAACTCACAGCCCTCGCGTTATCCCTCTTCCTCGCGCTTGCGCCGGGCGCGGCGCTCGCGGAGGATTTCACCCCAATCACCGGCCGCGAGATGCTGGACAAATTCGGCGTGGGCATAAACATCGGCAACACGCTGGACGCGTACCCGAACTGGGACGGCTATACCGGCGGCCACATGGACTATGAAACCTGCTGGGGCGAGGCGAAAATCGAGCGGAGCCATTTCGAGGAGATCGCGCGTATGGGCTTTGCCAGCGTCCGTATCCCCGTTTCATGGGGCGTGCATATGGACGATGATTACACCGTCTATGAGGAATGGATGGACAGGGTGCAGCAATGCGTTGACTGGGCGCTTGGCGAGGGGCTGTATGTCATCCTGAACACCCACCACGAGAACGAGTTTTACAGAATGCTGGACAGCGGACAGCTGGACGAGGCCGAGGAGTGGCTGACCGCCGTGTGGGCGCAGATAAGCGAGCGCTTCGGTGACTACTCCGAAAAACTTGTCTTCGAGCCGATGAACGAGCCCCACCGTATCATAAAGGGCGGCTGGATATGGGACAGCTTTATAGACGGCGTCGGGATCGTTGACGAGGAGCTCTGCGAAAAGGTTGAGCGGATGAACGCCGCCGCGCTGAAAACCATACGCGAGTCTGGCGGCAACAACGCACAGCGCGTCGTCGCGCTGACCACGGCGGGCGCAAACGCCGACTCACTGCCGTTCCACACGCTGCCCGAGGACGACCCCTATACCGTACTCTGCGTGTTCTTCTATCCCGACGACAACTTCCGCAACATAAGAAACGCGGCGGACGCGGGCGTCCCTCTGTTTATAAAGGAGATCGCGCCCGGCTATGATCCCAGCGAAATCTCCCCCAGCGTGGATGTGATGACGGGCTGGACCGAGTATTACTTCGGCGAGTTCGCGGCAATGGGCATACCCTCGTTCTGGTGGAACCACAACGATAACGACGGCAGGCAGGACAAGCTGCTGGACCGCCGCGCGATGGAATGGACGGCGCCTGAGCTGCTCCGCGCTTTCTTCGCGGCCTACGGTGAAGCTCCGGCGCTGGCGGAGGAGGAGAGCCTTGTAATCCTTCTGCCCGAACCCACGCCTGAGCCCACTCCTCAGCCTGAGGAAACCGCGCCCCCCGCCGAGCCCGAACCCCCCGCGCCGTCCGACGAATCCGACGGCTTTCAATGGTGGATCGTACTTGTCTGCGCCGCGGCGGCCGGACTTTGCGTATGGCTCATACTGAAGCGAAAGAAAAAATAATAAGGAGGTAACTATCAATGAAGAAGATCACTTTCATCGGCGCGGGCAGCTTTGGGTTTACGCGCACGCTGGTACGGGACATCCTGTCGTTTCCGGCGCTCAAGGATTCCCACATCTGCCTGATGGACATTAACCAGGAGCGGCTGGACTACATCGAGCGCGCGTGCAACAAGCTGGTCAAGGCCGGCAACTATCCGGCGAAGGTCACCGCCACAACCGACCGCGCCAAAGCGCTTGAGGGCGCGGACGGCGTGCTGATAACCATTCTCGCCGGAGGGCCGCATGTATTCCGCAACGACATCGAGATCCCCAAGAAATACGGCATTGACACCAACGTGGGCGATACACGCGGCCCGTCGGGCATCTTCCGCTTTTTAAGGACGGCGCCGGTCATACTGGATATATGCCGCGACATCGAGAAATACTGCCCCGAGGCGATAGTGCTTAACTACACAAACCCCATGGCCATGCTGTGCCGCGCCATGCAGGAGCAGACATCCCTCACCCTCAGCGGCCTGTGCCACAGCGTTCAGGGCACCGCCGAAATGCTGGCGTTCTTTATCGGCGCTAACCCCGCCGACGTGACATATCTCTGCGCGGGGATAAACCATCAGGCGTTTTATCTGGACTTTAAGGTCAACGGCGTTGACGCGTACCCGCAGATAAGAGAGTCGATGAACCGCCCCGAGATACTTAACATGGAACAGGTGCGCAACGAGATGTTCAAGCACCTCGATTACTACACCACGGAGTCGTCGGGCCACCACTCGGAGTATAACGCGTGGTTCAGAAAGCGCCTCGACCTGATCGAAAAGTTCTGTACGCACGGCACGGGCTGGAACCCCGGGGCGTATGCCTTTATCCTCAATGAGTATCTTGAGCGCGAGGATACGTGGCGCGATGAGATTCTGGAGTGGCTGGACGACGACGATGTTGACATCGAGCGCGGGCATGAATACGCCGCGTATATCTTCAACGCCGTGTTCGGCGACAAGACGCCGTTCGAGTTCAACGGCAACGTCCGCAACTTCGGGCTTATAGACAACCTCCCCTACGGCTGCTGTGTCGAGGTGCCCGTGCTGGCGGCGCCTGCCGGACTGCGCCCGATACACGTCGGCGCGCTGCCGCCGCAGCTCGCGCTGCTCACCTCTATCAGCGCGCAGATCGAGGAGCTGGCGGTGCAGGCGTACTTCGAGCGCGACAAGCGCAAGGTGTTCCACGCCGTTCTGTTCGACCCGCTGACCTCCGCCGTGGCCAGTATGCAGGAGATACACGACATGGTCGAGGAGATGTTCGCGGCGAACAAGGACTATCTGAGCGACTATAAATAGCGGACGGCGTTGTGCGGCAAATATGTGTGCAATCAACATATCACGGCGCAACACGACATAGCGCGACAAAAAAGGGCGGCACCCCGCCGCCCTTATAAAAACGGCGCGATAAAAACGGCGCAATAAAAACGGCGCGATAAAAACAATGCAATGAAAACGGCGCGATGAAGACATCGCAATAAAAACATCGCAATAAAAACGGCGCGATGAAGACATCGCGCCCTACGAACAGTTCCCAATTGTTAATTGTTCATTGTTAATTGTTAATTGACCCTAACTCCCAGCGCTTCAAGCTCCGCCACATTCAGCGCGGGCGTCGCGCCCTCCTTCGACGCGACAAACGAGCCCATGGCGTTCCCGAACACGGCGGCGCCGAAAGCGTCGCCTCCGCGCAGCAGGCTGTAAATAAATCCGGCGGAAAACGCGTCGCCCGCGCCCACAGTATCAGCTACGGGCACATCGGGCGGCGCGAATGTTTCGCGCCTGCCGCCGCTGTATACGGCGCAGCCCTTGGGGCCGAGCGTTATCAGCATATGCTCGGTGTTATATTTTTTTATCACGGCGGCGGCGAAATCGTCAGGCGGCATCTCCCTGCCGAACAGCTCCCGCGAAACGATAACGCACTCCTCTTCGTTTATCTTGAAAATCGTGGCCCTGCCGAGCGAGAAATCTATAACATCCCTGTCGTGAAACTCCATGCGCAGGTTTACGTCGAAGAACCTGTGCCTTGTTTTCACGCCGTTAAGGACGGCTTGGATGGATTTGCGGCTGACCTCGCCCTTTTGCGCCAGCGTGCCGAAGCAGAGCATGTCAAACCCTCCGGCGTTTATATCCGCGACGGTATTATCATCGGCGGCGATAAAGTTATGGCTTCCGTCCGGCGGTATATGATAAACCGCGATCCCCGGGCTTGTAAAATTGACGACGGCGGTGCCGTGGGGCCTGTCCGCGTCCTTTTGCAGATACCTGCCGTTAATGCCCTTTAGCCTCACCTGTTCGGCGGCGGTCTCCCCCCGGCGGTCACAGCCCGCGCGGGACAGGATATAGGCGTCGCAGCCCAGCGCGCGCGCGTGAACCGCCAGATTAAACGGCGCGCCGCCGATTATCTCTTTGTCTGGGAACACATCCCATAAAATCTCACCGATAGAAAGAATCTTTGCCATACAAATCCTCTCCTCGCGTTTACGCCCTCGTAATCAGCCTCATGCCCAGCCAGTTCGTGCCCGGCGCGGGGAGATTGGCGGCTTTTTCTTCGCGCAGCTCGTTGTTTTCATGGTTACGCAGCGTGCTTTCGACGTTGACCTGCCAGAACGGGCGCCCCCACGATGAGAAGTAAATAATATGATAACCCGAAGAGCTTCTCAGAACCTCGCAGTCGCCGGGCTCGCGCGCCGGATCGAACAGCCACTGGGCAAAGGCTTCGTCGTTTTCAAAGCCGGCGCGGCGCATCTCTTTATAAAGCCCGCCTGTGTGCCGTGTGTTGACGTCCGCGGTGTTGTCCCTTACAAGTGCGATGAACTCCTGTTCGCCGCCGCCGAAGGTTTCAAGCAGGGCGTTGGCGCGTCTTTCGGCGTCGTTCCATCCGGCGTCGTTGTCGCTGGAGGGGATAAACACGATCTGGCGCATATTAACGGTTTGGTCGTCCTCGACAATCCGCTCAAGGAACATCACCGCGACATAGTCGGCGTCGTCGGCCATCACGGTCACATCGCCGCGCGAGCGCGCCGCGTCGAACAGCCAGTCGCTTAGATTGTCGCCGGGGTCATGGCCGGTGTCGTCGTGGTCGTGGCCGTCGCCGCTGAACGACGCGCCCTTTATAAGCGTATGGTCGGGATCCTCCTCAAACGCCTGACGCGACTCCTCGTCCGCGAGCGCGGCGGCCAGCTCGTTAAAGCTCTCCTCGGTCAGCTCGGGGTTTTCCGCCAGCGCCGCGACCTTGTCATATGCCAGCTTCGCCTCGAATGTGATTTCGCCGACAGGGGAGTCCACCAGCTCGTTCAGGTCGATCTCCTCCCCATCGTTTTCCTCCATAAGCCGCGCGTATTCAGCCTCGCCGACATATTGGCTCACTCTGAACTCGCGGTAATCAACCTTGTCGAACAGCTCCTTGTTCGCGTTGTAATGCTCGGTTATCTCCTGTTCGGAGAAGGTAAAGCTCTCGTATAAATGCGCTTCATAGCGCGACGCCAGCACCTGCCGCTCGACAAACCTGCGGAAATTGTTCTCGTTTACGCCGCGGCCGTAGCTTGTGCTGAGCAGCTTGTTAACGCTCACGCCCTGCGCGGCGGCGCTCTCCCTTGCCGACCGGAGCATATCCTCGACAAAGGCCAGATCCTCCTCGTTCATCGAAACGCCCTCGCGCTTGGCGTATTCGCTCCATACCACCGTGGAATGTATCTTGCTCACAGTCGCCTCGACGATATAGTCGTGCCACGTCTGCCCCTCTGTCCAGGAATCCTGGCGGTTCAGCGGCACGGCGGGGTCCAGCATACCGTAAGACACCAGAAACGAACCCATTTCATTATAGAAATCATTCAGGCTGGCATAGTAAAAGAAGTTGAACTCCGCCGCCGTGATGCTCTGCCCCTCGGCGGTAACGGCGGTAATATACTGCTGCGGCACACCCTGCCCAACTAAAATGACGGCGACAAGCGCCAGTACCAGCACAACGCACAGTACGGCCAGCAGATTGCGGAAAAGAACCGCGCTTATATCGGCGCGCGCCCTTTTATTCTCCGCGCCGCCTTGGGCCGCCTGTTGTTTTCTCCTCTGTTTTTCACGTGAAGCGCTCATATCTTTTTAATCGTCCTTTCTTGTCTGTATCCCCAGAGCCATGGCGGCGCCTATATAAATCGCGTCGCTCAGCTTGTCCATCTCCGCGTTTGAAAAGAATCTCTGCCTGTTTCCGGGCAATTGTTCATATAAAAGCCCCTTCTGCCGGTCGATCTGCTGCCTTATGCCGTCAAGGAACCTGTCCGCCGGCACGCCCTCGGACGACGGCGCGCCCTTGCCGAACAGCAGATAATCCGCCGTTATATTGAACATGCCGCACAGAACCGAGATTGTTTCGATGTCCGGCATACGCCGGTCCTGCTCATACATACCCACGGCGCTGGCCGATACCCCGAGGTGATCGGACAGCTCCTTTTGAGTCAGCTTCGCGCCCCGCCGCAGCTCGCGTATTCTTTTACCTATCACATTATGCGCCCCCGATCATCATGTGGAACTGCTACAAGATACCACACAATGCGTGATATGTCAATGGTCAAGATAGCCATAAAAAAAGGAGTGTTTTTGTCGAAGCTGTACAAAAGCGTTATGTTTCGATTATTTTATAGCCAAACGCGTTGACAAGCTGCGTGTTTTTATAACTTTCGGGCGGTTTTTCATGTGAATAATTTTTATGCTGATGCCCGTAAAAATGATATTTGGGCTGATATGTGTCAAGCAGCCCGACAAAGCACTCAAAGCCCCTGTGGAACAGATCGCGGCCGTCGCCCAGCCCGAACGCGGGCGCGTGCGTGAGCAGTATGTCAAAGCCGCCCTCTTTTTTTATAGCGCGCCTCATTCTCCTAACACGCCGCGCCATATCCCTCTCGGTATACTGATATATATTTCTGTGCGGGCTGCGGCAGCCGCCCAGCCCCAGCACCCTCAGCCCTCCGGCGCTGACAATCTTCCCGTCGGCGCACACGCAGCCCTCGGGCGGCGCGGTTGCAAAACCCTTGTCATGATTTCCGGGGACATAAAAAAGAGGCGCACCGTTAACCATGGTCACCAAAAACTCCAGATAAGGCGCCGAGAGGTCGCCGCAAGACAGAATCATGCCAATATCGGAGAACACCGATTTATCAAAATGATCCCAGATATAACGGCTTTCCTTGTCCGACACCACTAAAATCCGCATAAACCCTCCAAGTTACGGAAAAGTAAAATCCGCTTAAAAGCTCCAAGTTTGCGAACAATTTGTAGCCTACAGGCATATGCTGAGCTGTTAAGAGGAGGTATCGCGCGATGAGCAACTTTTATTTTGACAGCCCCTTTACCGTTCGGCGGCTGAAACGCGAGCCGGGAGTTACCGTTTATCATTATAACACGGAATGTCCGATGTATTACAGCCCCGGTAACTATTATATCCGAAGAATAGCCGCGCCGGACGTCCCCGCCGTGTTATCGGAGAGCGCCCCGGCCGCGCCATGCCCGCACATGGCCGAAAAGCACTGCCCGCACGGCTATCCCGTCAGGCACACGGGCGCAGGTCAGGGCCGCGCCGCTACGCCCGCACGCGTGCCCGCGCCTTATCGCCGGACGCGCTGATTGTGCGCGCGCACAGCGACAGCATATCGTCCGTACTCTCGCCCGTATAGGGCGCGACGCCCATCTTCATGTCAATCTCAAAGTCAAAGCAGGCGGCGACGTCGTGCATCACTGTTTGCAATATGCGCCGCGCCGCCAGAATAGCGGAGCGCTTGTCCGACTCGCCGAACAGCAGGCCGAAGCTGTCGTCGCCCAGCCACGCGACATGGTCGATAAGCCTCACGTTTTTACTGATGATATAGCCGATATATTTCATGACATGGCGGCGGTGGCCGTCGTCGGTTATCCTGTCGGGCAGCATTATTTTGAAAATCGCTACGGAGAACGGGCGGTCATAGCGCCGCTGGCGGTACATCTCCGGCTCGGCGGCACGCTCCAGCCCTTTTTTATTCAAAAGCCCCAGCGTCAGGTCGTGTGTTTCGCGGTAGCTGTCCCATTGGTTTATGAGGATGGTTTCCTCCTGTGTCGAAGCCATGGTCTTAAACTGTACAAGCAGCGGCGTCAGGTCGCGGTAGCCCAGATATATGTGCCATTTGCCGTTTTCACACACGGCGAACTTGGTAAACGAATATTCGTTCACCCTTCCTGTCAGCTTGTCCTTTTCAGAAACGCTGACCTTAAATTCCTCCGCGCGGTATTTAATGTCCTTGTCCGCCTTCAGGTCGTTGTGCCGCCTGAACAGCTCGATGTCAAAGCTGCCGATCTGATAGATTGCCGCCACGGATTCCTGCCATTCCACATAGCTGCCGTAGCTGAAGCGTTTTTTGTCCAGATCGGATACCAGCGCGAAAGCCTCGCGGAAATTCTTCGACGAGATTTTATTAAAATAATCCCGCAGAACCGCGCCCGCCTCGGGCGTACCCATATCCTTTACAGGCGGGGGGGGAGGAGCGGGCTTAGACGGTGTCCGATTTACGTAAACCACGCGCTCGCGCACCTCTACACGCGTCGTTGCCGGCAGACGCGTGACTGAGCGCCGCGTCCACTCGACGTGAAACGCGCGCCGCTGAACGGGGTCGGACAGCGCCTCATACGCGAGATTTATGTGCTTTATCTTCTCCGTCGCGGCGTCCGAATGGTTTACGTCGGGATGATACTTTCTGCACAGACGTTTATACGCGCTTTGAATAACCTCGATTTCGGCATCGGGATGCACCTGCAATACACTGTAATGATCCTGCCAGCGTTCCAAAAAAACCCACCCTCTTATACGTCTTGTGTAGAATCCTCGTTATCTCACACGATATATTGTAGTGCCTGTCAGATATTATGTCAAGTGCATTTTTGGTTTTATTACCATATATCGGACAAAAATCCGGCCACGTTAACAAAAGACCGATCTTTTTTGAAAAAAAGTTGTCACGGGCCGCCGCATGTGTTATAATGACTGGCATAAATTCAAAAAAGCGAAGGAGAGAAGCAAATGGAAGGTATTCTAAACTTCAACGACTGGCTGAACGGTATTGTGTGGGGCCCGCCCATGCTGATACTGCTGGTCGGCACGGGCGTGTTCTTCACCGTCTGGTCGGGCGCGTTTCAGGTAAGCCGCATCGGCGTCTGGTGGAAGGCCACTTTCGGAGCGCTGTTCTCAGGCAAAAAGGGCGAGAAAAACATCGACGGCAACATCACGCCGTTCCAGGCGGTCACAACGGCGATGGCCGCGACGGTCGGCGTCGGCAACATCGCGGGTGTTGCGACGGCTATCGTCCTCGGCGGCCCCGGCGCGGTGTTCTGGATGTGGATGTCGGGCTTCTTCGGCATGATGACCAAATACGCCGAGGTCGTGCTTGCCGTCAAGTACCGCGAAACGGACGCGAACGGCGTCTACCACGGCGGCCCCATGTACTATATGAGAAACGGGCTTAAATCCAAAGGTCTGGGCAAGGTGATGGCGGTCATTTTCTCCGTATTCGGCGCGCTCGCGGCCTTCGGCATCGGCAACATGACGCAGTCCAACGCCATAGCCGGCTCGCTTGAAAGCACCTTCAGCATCCCCCCGCTGGCCACAGGTATCGTCATCGCGGCGCTCACCGCGCTGGTTATCATCGGCGGCATCAAGCGTATCGCGTCCGTGACGGAGAAGCTGGTGCCTTTCATGGCAATCTTTTATTTCCTCGGCGGATTGGCTATCATTATCGCTCACGCGGACAAGCTGGCGGGAGCGTTCGGGGCAATCTTCTCAAACGCTTTTTCGTTCCAGTCCGTCGGCGGCGGCATAATGGGTTATGTTATAATGCGCGCCATGCGTTACGGCGTCGCCCGCGGCGTATTTTCCAACGAGGCCGGTCTTGGCTCGGCTCCTATAGCGCACGCCGCTTCACGGAACAAGGACCCTGTCAATCAAGGGCTTTGGGGCGTTTTCGAGGTCTTTGTGGATACGCTTATCATCTGCACGATCAGCGCGCTCGTCATTCTCACCGCCGGTTTGTATGAGGGCGGGCTTTCGGGAGCGCCGCTGACCATCGCGTCATTCGAGGGCACCTTCGGCACCTTCGGAGCGTACTTTGTTTCGATTGCCATACTGTGCTTCGCCGGTTCCACGATTATAAGCTGGTCGTATTACGGGCAGCAGTGCCTCGGCTACCTCACGAACAAGAGCAAATCCTTGGAGCTGGGTTATAAGTTGATTTTCTGCGGCTTGATAGTCGTGGGCGCAATCGGCGGCCTCACGCTTGTCTGGGACATCGCCGACACGCTTAACGGGCTGATGGCCATTCCGAACCTTATCGCGCTGATACTGCTGAGCAAGGTCGTAATGGGCATGACAAAGGAATATCTCTCCCGCGATAAACTGAAGTAGGGGAGCGCAGCCCCCGTCAAGCCCTGTAACCGTATGGTTACGGGGCTTTTTGCGCCGCTGAAAAAATTTCAGGAAATTTTTTCAAAAACCCTATTGACTTATTTGGTCAATCATGTTATATTGTAATTGACCGATTCAGTCAATTAATTATACGGGGCCTGTCAAAAGAAAGGGAGTGGTTAAATTGGATGACATATACGCGCATAAAATCATGTCCATGGAGCCGGAAAAGCGGGACAGAATCTTAAACGCCGCGATGAAGGAGTTCAACAAGGGCTATAAGAAAGCGTCAACCGACGAGATTGTCCACGAGGCGGGCATATCAAAGGGGCTTTTGTTCCACTACTTCGGCTGCAAGGAGAGCCTGTACGAGTTTGTTCTTCAGTATGCCGTCGAGGTCACGCTTAAAGAGTATTTCGAGCTTATAAACTTTGAGCAGCGGGATTTTCTGGATAGAATGTGGCAGATAATTCTGCTTAAAGCGGATCTGTCATATAAATACCCCGTGGTGTTCGACTTCATGACCACGGCGTATAACGAAAAGGGCTACGACGCGTTCAAGTCGGCAAACAGACATCTGTTGGCGGAGCAGGCGCCGAAAATCTTCGCGAACATCGACGAAACGCTTTTCAGGGACGGCATAGACCCCAAAAAGGCCGTCAATATCATCTACTGGACGCACGTAGGCTACGCCAACTCGCAGATGGAGCGGATAAACTCGCCGAACCTCAAGGACTTCCAAAAAGAATACAGCCGTTTTCTCGAGGAGATAAAGGCATACTTTGAGATATTCAGAAAAACATTTTATAAGGAGGAATGTTAACATGGCACAGGCAATGCTGCAAACGGTAAACCTGACGAAGAACTACGGGCAGTTCATCGCGCTGAAGGACGTTAACCTCAGCGTACAGCCCGGCGAGGTCTACGGCTTTATCGGCCCCAACGGCGCGGGCAAAACGACGACTATCCGCGTGCTGCTGGGCATCTTAAAGGCCACTAAGGGCAGCGCGTCGATTTTCGGCAGGGATGTGTGGAAAGACGCCGTGGAAATCCACAAAAACGTCGCGTATGTCCCCGGCGACGTCAACCTCTGGTCCAACCTGACCGGCGGCGAGGTCATAGACCTGTTCGTGCGGCTGCGCAAAGGCAAAAACGAAAGCCGCAAAAAAGAGCTTATCCAAAAGTTCGACATTGACCCCACCAAGAAATGCCGCACCTATTCAAAGGGCAACCGGCAGAAAGTGGCGCTTGTAGCCGCGTTTTCCTCCGACGCCGACCTGTACATACTTGACGAGCCGACCAGCGGGCTTGACCCGCTTATGGAAAAAGTCTTTCAGGAATGTGTGCTGGAGGTAAAGAACGCCGGCAAATCCGTGTTCCTGTCCAGCCATATTTTACAGGAGGTCGAGCGCCTGTGCGACAAGGTGAGCATTATCCGCGAGGGCCGCATCATCGAAACCGGCACCATGGCGGAGCTGCGCCACCTCACGCGCACCAGCGTGAGCGCCGAAACCGAGCGCCCGATTGAAAATCTGGCGGAGGCACCCGGCATACACGACATCCGCAAATCCAACAACGGCGTAGTTTTCGCCGTCGATACAAAGGAAATCAACAGCGTGATGGCGCATTTGACGAAATTCGGCATAATCAAGCTCGAATGTACGCCGCCCACGCTGGAGGAGCTGTTCATGAGCCACTATGAGAATATAAGGGGGTGAGCAGAATGTTCGCTAACAACCTCACGCTGTGCAAGCTGATTTTCCGGCGCGACCGTCTGCGTCTGCCAGTTTGGTTCGCCGTTATCGCGTCTCTGATAATCGGGTTCGGAGCGGCGCTGCCGAATATGTTCGACACGCCCGAGGGCCGTGAAACCATACTGATAATGATGGAGAACCCGGCGATGATCGCCATGATGGGGCCGATATACCTCTCGGCCGGCGGAGCCTTTTCACTGGGCGCCATGTACTCGCTGTTCATGCTGGTCTGGAGCGCCATCGGCATGGCGTTTATGAACATCTTTCTGGTAGTGCGCCACACCCGTCAGGACGAGGAGCTTGGGCGTATCGAAGTCGTCCGCTCGCTTCCGACCGGACGGCTGGCCAACCTCTCCGCGACGCTTACCGCCGCCGTCATAGTCAACGCCGCGTTCGCCCTGCTGCTGGGCCTCGGGTTAGGACTGGTGGGCGCGGAGGATATGACCTTCTCCGGCGCAATGCTGTTCGGCGCGGCAATGGGCGCGGTGGGCCTTGTGTTTGCCGCCGTGACCGCGATCTTCTGCCAGATCTCCGCAAATCCCCGCACGGCGTCGGCGTTTTCCTTCCTGTTCCTCGGCGCCGTTTATATGCTGCGCGCCGCGGGCGACATGCGGGGGAACGAAGCGCTGGCCTGTCTCTCCCCCTTCGGGCTGATCAGCCGTACAAAAACCTATATTGACAACGAGTGGTGGCCGATATTTGTCCTGCTGGGCGCTTCCGTTGTTTTCTCAGCCGCCGCGTTCCGGCTTTGCGCCGCCCGTGATATGGGCGAGGGCCTTATCGCCGCGCGCCCGGGCAGACGCGACGCCAAGCCCTATCTGAAAAGCCCCGGCGGACTGGCATGGCGGATGCTCAAGACATCCTTTATCGTATGGGTGATCCTGATGCCGGTGCTAAGCATGAGCTACGGCTCGATCATGGGCGATATTGACCAATTCATTCAATCCGCCGACTTCCTGATACAGTTCACCGGCGGCGACCCTCTGCGGATGATCGGCTTTCTTATCGTGCTGATGTCGATTTGCTCCACAATCCCCGTCCTGATGTTTATGACCAAGGCGCGCGCCCAAGAGAGCAGAGGCTATGCCGAGCATGTCCTGGCGCGGGCGGCGTCGCGGCACAGCCAGCTCCGCGGCTACTTTCTGTTCGCCCTGCTGGCCAGCGTGCTTATGCCGTTTCTCAACTGCTTCGGTTTTTGGGCGGCCAGCCTCGCCGTCATGGACACGCCGTTCGCGTTCAGCGAGATCTTCAACGCGTGCATGGTCTACTCGCCGGCTATGATGTTTATGCTCGGTATGACCGTGCTGCTTATTGGGTATTTCCCGAAACGCACAAACCTCGCGTACATATATCTGGGATACGCGTTTTTCTCGCTCTACCTCGGCGGCTTGATGGATCTGCCCGAATGGCTGGCAAAGCTATCTCCTTTCGGGCACGTTCCGGTGCTGCCGCTGCCGGTCGGCGCGGAGATAGAAACCGGCCAGATCGTGGCCCTTATCTTGATGCCCGTGCTGGGCGCGGCAATGACCGTGCTGGGCTTCATCGGGCATAAAAACAGGGACATGGTATTTTCGCAGTAGCCTGAACACGGCAATAATCCGAACCCTATTATAAGGGTTCGGATTATTTTATGTTGTGGTGACCCGCCGCAGATTCGAACTGCGGACACCCTGCTTAAAAGGCAGGTGCTCTGCCGACTGAGCTAGCGGGTCATACGGTTCGTGCCCCGGCCCGTTCGTCCGTTTGCGCGCCGAGGCACTCGGCTGGCTGGGATGGCAGGACTCGAACCTGCGGAATGCCAGAGTCAAAGTCTGGTGCCTTACCGGCTTGGCTACATCCCAACTTGGGTAACTGACGCCGGACTTTTCGGCATCCGATACGGTCGGGCTGGCGATCATCGGGACGCTCCCGACTGGGGTGGGTAAGCGGAATTGAACCGCCGACCCCCAGAGCCACAATCTGGTACTCTAACCAACTGAGCTATACCCACCGCGTAATAATCAGCCGACAGCCCTAACGCGCCCTGTAAGGATAACATATCTATAACAAATTGTCAAGCGCAAATTTGCTTCTATTTACAACCCCAGCATTCTATGCTAAAATATTACCCGAACAAAATACATAACGGGAGCAACAAAAATGGAAAACTTTTTTCTGCTGGGCGAAAACCTGCCGCCCGAAATCGGCATCCAAATGTACGGGCCGGAGCATCTTATATGGCTGGCTGCCGGCGCCGCGGTCTGCGCCGCGCTCAGCCTGATATACCGCGGCAAGCCGCAGTCCGGCAGGCGCCGCATGGGCCTCGTTATCGCCGTAATTATAACGGCGCTCCAGCTGTGGCGGATAATCTTCCAGATAAACGCCGGCATCTTCAGCCTGGACTATCTGCCGTTTCATCTCTGCGACGTCGTTCAGGCGCTTGTGCTGGTCCACGCAATACGCGGCGGCACGCTGACGGGGGAGTTCCTGTACTGCCTCGGGCTGCCCGGCGCTTTAAGCGCGCTGGCCTTTCCCGACTGGACGCGCTACCCGATACTTAACATCCAAAGCCTGCAATCGTTCATCACACACATCCTCCTGTGCGCGTACATAATCATGACTGTGGCAGGCGGCGACGTCCGCCCCGAGATAAAACGCCTGCCCAAATGCGTTTTAATGCTGCTCGCGTTCGGCGCGCCGGTTTATATATTCAACAAGGTCTTCGGCACAAACTTCTTCTTTGCCAACTGGCCGTCCCCCGGGTCGCCGCTGGAACCGTTCGAGGCCTTTCTGGGGAACCCCGGGTATTTGCTGGGCGTCATCCCGCTGCTGGCCGTCATCTGGACGTTTTTATACCTGCCGTTTGTGCTGGCGCGTAGGGGCGGTTCCGCGTAGGGGACGCCTGCCCCTCGGCGTCCCGTGTTTATTTTGTCGCGCGTCCCGTTTGCTCTTCCGCACGCCAAAATGTTTCACGTGAAACATTTTGTGGGTGCGACATTTCACGACATCGGCGCGGTTTCCCTGACGCGCCGTGGCACATAACCGCATAACGCCACACACCGCTAACACACACGGGCGACCGGGGACGGTCGCCCCTACACACGCCCCGTCACCCCAATTCCCCTCCTCGGAGGGGTGCCGCGCCCCGCGCGGCGGGGGGGTTTCGTAGGGCGCGATGTCCTCATCGCGCCGGGCAGGTGCCCTGCCGGGCAAAGACGGGGGTTCCGTAGGGGACGACGTCCTCGGCGTCCCGTATTTGTTTTGTCGCGCGTCCCGTGTTTGTTTTGCCGCCGCCAAAATGTTTCACGTGAAACATTTTGCGGGTGCGACATTTCACGACATCGGCGCGGTTTCCGCTCTCATTAAAACTTACGGCTCCCCGGCTTTACAAGCTCAATTTCCCCTGCGGCGCACAGCGGGCAATCCTCGGCGCTGTAGCTCTCAACGCGTATCCGCGCCGCCGCATAAAGCGGGAACCCCAAGTCACCGGCGCCTCTGTCAACTATACACGCCGCACCCGCCACAACGCCGCCCAGCGCCCTTATGGCCGCCGCAGTTTCAAGGGTGGACTTCCCCGTGGTCACAACGTCCTCCATAATGATCACCCGCGCCCCCGGCTTTATTGAAAACCCCCGGCGCAGACACATAACGCCGTTCTCGCGCTCGGTGAAAACGTTCGGCCTCCCCGTCTGACGCGACAGCTCATACGCCGCGATAATCCCGCCCATCGCGGGCCCGGCGATAAGGTCAAAGTCAACGCCCTTCAGCTTCTCCGCCGCCGCCGCAATGACGTCGGCGGCTGTTTTCGGGTCCTCAAACAGCTTCGCGCACTGGCAGTACCTGTCCGAGTGCCGCCCCGAGGACAATAAAAAATGCCCCTCCAAATACGCGCCCGCCTCAATCAATCTCTCAACAACAAACTCCCGCATATATATCTCTCCTTTCGTAGGGCGCGATGTCCTTATCGCGCCGTGGGTGACGACCACCCCGTCCGGCTGCGCCGGCCACCCCTCCATGGAGGGGAATTGGGGCGGTGTGCGACGTGTGTGTAGGGGCGGCCATTGGCCGTCCGTGGTAAATCCCCCGCCGTTGGGGCGGCACCCCCTTTACGAAAGGGGGCAGGATGGAACGGCGGGCGTGTGTAGGGGCGGTCGCCCCCGACCGCCCGCGGTTGTTAACGGGGTGTGGTGTTATGGGGTTATTTGCCACGGCGCGTCAGGGATGCCGCGCCGTACGCCGGGGACGGCGGGCGACCGGGGACGGTCGCCCCTACACAAACGGGGGGTGGAATTGTTTCACGTGAAACAATTGTCCCCGGGCGGACGCGCAATGCGCGCCCCTACAACAACGCCGCAACCCCGCGCCTTCCTTGCCTCCTTTTGTAAAGGAGGTGGCCCCGCAGGGCCGGAGGTTTTTTCTCTCGGACGCGCGATGCGCGCCCCTACAGCGCCGCGCCTCTCACCTCGTCAATTGTCTTTATCCCCAAACGCTCCATCAGCGCCGGAAGCTCGTCAACAATCTCCGCACCGCACATGGGGTTGACGAAATTCGCGGTGCCCACCTGCACCGCCGCCGCGCCGGCCATGATAAACTCCAGCACGTCCGCGGCACAGGCAATCCCGCCAATCCCCACAACGGGCGCCTTGACAGATTTGCATACCTCATAGACCATCCTCAGCGCGACGGGCTTCACCGCCGGCCCCGACAGCCCCGCGAACACATTGTCAAACACCGGCCGCCGCGTGTTTACATCCACCGCCATGCCCTTCAGCGTGTTGATAAGCGACAGTGCGTCCGCGCCCGCGTCCTCACACGCCGCCGCCATCTCGATTATGTTCTCGGCGTTCGGCGACAGCTTTACCATCAGCGGCTTCTTGCACACCCGCTTTATCTCCCGCACGAACGCGTAAGCCGTCGCCGCCTTGATCCCGTAGGCCATGCCGCCCCTTTTCACATTGGGGCAGGATATGTTCAGCTCTATCACGCTCACGCCGGTCCCGTTCAGCAGCTCCACGGATTTTATATAGTCCTCCGGCTCGCTGCCGCCCACATTGGCGATTACCGCCGTGCCCAGTCCCAGCATAAACGGCAGCTCAGCTTTAATAAACGCCGCGACACCCGGGTTTTGCAAACCGACGCTGTTAAGCATCCCCATCGCCGTCTCATGCGAGCGCCGCCCACTGTTGCCCTCGCGCGGCTCCAGCGTCAGCCCTTTCGTGCAAATGCCGCCCAGCCTCGACAGATCATAGAACCCCGCGTACTCCCGCCCGAATCCAAACGTCCCCGACGCCATAATGACAGGGTTTTTAAGCTCCACCCCGCACAGCGAAACCTTTAGCATGTTAAATCCTCTCCCCAAAACACCGGCCCGTCTACACAGCATCGTTTATTACCCTCCGCCGTCGCGCATGTACAGCACAGACACGCGCCCACGCCGCACGCCATATGCCTGTCAAGCGAGATGAGCAGCGACGTTCCGGCGTCCTTGCACTTCAGCGTGACCGCCTTTGAAAACGCCTCCGAGCCGCACGCCAGCACCAGCTCAAACCCGCGCGGGTCAAATATCTCCGTGACAAGCCCCTTGTGCCCCTCGGCGCCGCTCTCGGTGGCGATGCTCACGTTACGCAGCCGCTCCGTCAGATAACTCCCACCATGGAACCCGCAAAAGCAACTGACCTCGCATGTCAGCCGCTTCACAAGCTCGACAAACGGCGCGATCCCCACGCTGCCCGACACCACCGCCACGCGCTTACGCGTGTTGATAAAATCAACGTCAAAGCCGTTGCCAACCGGCCCGTTTGCGGCTATATCATCGTTTTCTCGAAGTTGAGAAAACTCCCTCGTGCCCTTCCCGACGACGGCGTAACAGAACTCAATCCACCCGTCCCCAAGCTCGCACACACTCAGCGGACGCCCCAGCAGCGCCGCCCGCGGCATCAGCATATAAAACTGCCCCGGCCTGACCCCCGCCGTTCCGGCGGCGATTTTCATGCTGTAAACCCCGTCATGAATCCTGTCGTTAGCCAAAACTTTCGCGCTAAAATATCCCATACGCCTCACCCTGCCCTTTTTTGTGGTAGGGAACGCACACCAAGCGCCCCGCACCCCCCCCGCCCGCAGGCGGCAGGGTATTCCTCTTGTAACTAGTAACTAGTAACTTGTAACTACTATCTGTTCTCTCATATCCAAGACCTCCGCCCGCGCGTAGCTGTCAAACCGCGCCGCGCCGTCCTCATGCTTTTTCCAGCGCGTCAGCACCGCACGCGACGAGTTCACCGTCCCGCCGTTATTGTCCCGCAGGTACACCGCCGCGTCCGCGCCGCGCCCGCCCTGCGCCCCAAACCCGGGTATCAGAAAAAATGTTGTGCTAAGTTTTTCTCTAAGGGTTGCGCCCTCCTCAGCATTGGTCGCGCCCACAACCGCGCCGACCGCCGAGTACCCGCGCGCGCCCATGTGCTTCTCCCCCAAGGCTTTTAGCTTTTCTCCCACAATTTCATAAACCCTGCGGCCGCCGTCCGCGCTCAAGTATTGTATGTCCCGCGCGCCGGCATTCGAGGTCCTGACCAGCGCGAAGCACCCCTTGCCCTCCGCGAAATACGGCTCGAACGGCTCCAGCGTATCCATGCCCATATACGGGTTCAGCGTGACAAAATCCGCCTCAAAATCCCCCGAATAATGCGCTTTCGCGTACATCGCGGCCGTCTCCTTGATGTCCCCGCGCTTCACGTCGGCGATAGCCAGCTGCCCGGCGCTCTTTATGTATTTCAGCGTTTTTGAATACGCCGCAAGCCCCTCCAGCCCCATGGCCTCGTAATAGGCGATCTGGACCTTGTAGCACGCCACGGCGTCACACGTCGCGTCGATTATTTTCCTGTTGAACTCGAAAACCGCCTCGCCGACGGTATTAAACCCCGCCAAAAACCCCTCGGGTATGTACGCCGCCGAGGTGTCCAGCCCCAGACACACCACGCCGTTCCGCGCCGCGTTGTCATACAGCTTATCAACGTTCATCATATACAACCTCCCCGTTTTTTATCGTCATCACAACCCCGCCGAAATACGTTCTCCCGTCAAACGGCGTGTTTCTCCCTTTTGAGAAAAACTCGGAGCTGTCAACAATCGTCTCGCGCTCCAAGTCTACCAACACGACGTCGCCGTCGGCGCCGGCGTCCAGCGAGCCCTTGTTTATCCCCAGTATCCGCGCGGGATTAAGGCTCATCAGCTCCGACAGCCTTGACAGCGGCAGCCCGTTTAGGCGGCAAAGAGTAGTATAGCACACCTGAAACGCCGTTTCAAGCCCGACCAGTCCCGGCGCACCGCTCTTCTTTTCCGTCTCCGTATGCGGCGCGTGGTCCGTGGCGATAGCGTCAACCTCGCCGTCCAGCACGGCTTTCACCAAAAATGCCCTGTCCTCCTCGCGCCTCAGCGGCGGATTCACGCGAAAGTCAACACTGTCACTCAGCGCGATATGATGCGGCGTCACCTCAAGGCTCACCGGCAGCCCCCGCCGCTTCGCGGCGATAACCGCCCGCGCGGAATACTCCGTCGAAACATGGCAGAAATGGACCTTCAGCCTCTCTCTCCCATACCTTCCGCAATACATCTCAACAATATACAAATCCCGCGCCGTTTCCAAATCCTCGGCGGCATACATATCTATCCCGCTGAAATCGGCGTCCTCCGCGTGGACAAGCAGCGCTTTACCAAACCGCTCCGCCCGCCGCAGCGCTTCCAGAAAAACGCCGCCGTCCTTAACGCCGCGCCCGTCCTCCGAGATGCACCTTATAAACCCCTCCGTGCCGTCCAGCCCGTCCAGATGCGAAACCGTCACGCCGTCAAAATCCCGCGTCACGCTAACGCTCTGAAAAACATCGCAACGCCCAAGCGCCCGCGCCTGTTCACAGACCTCCCGCGCGATCTCCGCGTCCGAACACACGGGAACAGTGTTCGCCATCGCGTTCAGCGCGGTATACCCGCCCCTTACGGCGGCGCGCGTGCCGCTCGCTATATCCTCCTTATGCGTCTGCCCCGGCGTGCGCAGATGCGCGTGCAAATCGACAAACGCCGGCATTACATAAAGCCCCGTCCCGTCAATAATATCGCCTGTTCCGCCCTGCTCCGCGATAACGCCGTCCTTGATAATCAGCTCGCCCCGGCGCACCCCGCGCCAGTCAACCAGCACCGCGTTTTTGATTATCATATCTCTATCCCGCGCACATGGTCCTCGCAGTAATCGCAGCGGTATGTGCGCGTCTCCGCGTTCTGCAAGCTGAAAACATGCGGTATCTGCCTCTCCGTCGAGGTTATGCAGCGCGGGTTTTTGCAAACAATAACGTTCTCGACCCTGCGCGGCAGCTCCAGCTTTTTCTTCTCCGTTATCTCCCCGTCCTCGATTATTGAGATCGTCGCGTTGTGGTCTATCAGCCCGATGACCGTATAATCAATATCAATCATATTCTGAATTTTGATAATATCCTTGCGTCCCATGCGTTTGCTCTCCGCGCCGGAGATGATGACCACCGTAAAATCCGCGTTGTCCAGCTTCAAAAAGTGGAACAGCTTGACCCCCAGCCCCGCGCGGATATGGTCGATAACAATGCCCTTTTCTATCGAGTTAACCAACCTTTGCCCTTTCATATCACCCCTCCTTTACACCGCGCCCAGCAGCGACGCCATCAGCGCCATGCGCGCGTACATGCCGCAGCCCGCCTGATGAAAATACGCCGCGCGTTTGTCCGCGTCCACCTCATACGCGATCTCGTTCACCCTCGGCAGCGGGTGCAGTATGCACAGATCCTCTTTCGCGCTCCTCAGCTTGCCCGCGTCGAGTATAAAAAGATCCTTCAGCCTGATATACTCCTCCTCGTTAAAAAACCGCTCCTTCTGCACCCGCGTCATATACAGCACATCCATCTCCGCTATTTTCCCGTCCATTCTGTCCGTTTCGACGTATTCAACGCCGTTGTCGTCCAAAAACGCCCGCAAAAATCTCGGTATCCTCAGCTCGTCCGGCGACGCGAAGATAAACGACACCCCCTCATAACGGCTGATATTCTTCACCAGCGAATGTACCGTGCGCCCGAACTTCAAGTCCCCGCAGCAGCCGACCGCAAGCCCGCCGACGCGTTTTTTCACCGAGCGTATCGTCAACAGGTCCGTCAGCGTCTGCGTCGGATGCTCGTGCCCGCCGTCGCCGGCGTTGACGACGGGGACCCCCGAAACGCCCGCGGCGATGTTCGCCGCGCCCTCCTTGGGGTGCCTCACGACGATAATATCCGCGTATTGGCTCACCGTGCGTATGGTGTCGCTCAGGCTCTCGCCCTTGGCCGCCGATGACGACCCCGCCTCCGAGAACCCGATCACCCGTCCTCCCAGCCGCAGCATAGCGGCCTCGAAGCTCAGCCTTGTGCGCGTGCTGGGCTCAAAAAATAGGGACGCCATTATCCGGCCTCCCAGCAAATGATCATATTCCTTCGGCGCCGCCATGATTCGCTCCGCCAAAGCCAATACCTCATCCTGTTCTTCAATTGAAAAATCAAGGGTGCTGATAAGATTCCTGCTCTCAAGCCCCATAATGACCCTCCCCTTTAATACCTTAATGTCCCATAACAGGATAACACAAAACCGCGCGGCCTGTCAACGCCCCGCGCGGTTTTTTTCTTAACCGTTAATTGCGATATTTCCCCGCGTTAACCCCGCTTCCGGCGACGACTCCGGCCATCTCCTTTATTTTTTTCATCGCGCCTATGGGGTCGGCTGAAAAATCCTCGCCGTAAGCCTTTTTCAGCATCGCGTCCGCGTCGAGTATCATCCCGTTAAGCTCCCTCACCTTGCCGTCAAGCCCGCCCCGCGCGGCGTCCGGCGCGCTGATGATCCCGTTGCAGTGTACGGCGGCGATGGCCTCCATGTCCTCCGCCGTCACGGCGGAGTCGAAATACAGCGCGCCGTTCACCTTTATCGTATACTTCCCTCCGGCGGCGGCGGCCGTTCTCAGCTGCCCGCTCCCTATCGTCTGGAACCCGTTCACGTTAAGCAGCACGCCCTCGTACAGCTCAAACTCCTCCGCGCTGCCCACGGCCTTAAAGTCCGCGGCGGCTGAAACCGGCATCGTGACCGCGCCGTTCACCTTCAGCGCCTTAAACGCTTTCAAATGCCCCGCCTGGTCATGCGCGACCGTCAAGTCGCCGTTTATAACCAGCCTGTCGCCGTAAAGCGCCGCCGTGCCCGCGTCCAGCGAGAGGTCGCCGTCAGCCACGCCGTACCCGTCGGGTATGAACTCATACCTGTCCGCTTTGAACATTTCACGGAACCGCTCGTAAAGCCCCGCGTAAATTATCAGCGTCCCGCACTTGAACGTCGTCCCTTTGCCGTCCAGCTTCTCCAGCGCGCCGCCGTCCAGCGCCTTTATTCTCCCGTGTACCCAATAAAGCGCGCCGCCCTCAAGGACGATATGCGCGTCACCGCCCAGCTCCAGCCCCTCCAGCCTCAGCTTCGCCCCGTCGGGATACGCGACCCTGTTGTCCGCCGAAATATTCCTCACCCCGCTCAAGTCCGCGGACTCGGGATAAAACAGCGTGCCGGCGTAAATCCCCTCGGCGCCCCTCAGCCCCTCCGCGCTCTCGACGACAAGATTCCCGTCGCACACGACAAAACGCCCGCTGTAATCCTCCGCGCCGGTGATGACGGTGTTTCCGTCCAGCTCCGCGACCTCGCCCTTAATGTCCAGCACCTTCACAACGCCGCAGTTTATTGCGGCGCCCATGCCTTGCAGCCGCTCGTACATTTTCCTTGAGGCTATGACCTTCCCCGCGTTGATCTCAACGCCGTCATAACCGGCAAACGCCTCGGGGTCGTCCCTCAGCAGCAGCACCTTTCCCGCGTTGATGCCGAATACCTTCTTTTCCATTTCAATGCTCCTCTCTTTTAGCTAAAAATCCCTGTTGCCCGCGTACTTTCTCAAAATCGAGAGCGCTGTCCGCAGCTGCGACCTCACCGTTGACGGCGGTATGCCCTTCATCTCGCCTATCTCCGTCGCGTTCATGCCCCCGAAGTACCTGAGCGAAACAATACGCATCAGCTCCGGCGGAAGCCTGTGCATAAGCTCCCTTACCATAATCGCGTCCGTCGGGTCCGGCGCGGGATCCGCCGCCTCGGCCATGCCGGTGTCCTCATAAGCGACAACCCGCGCCGTCCTGCGTTTCTCGTCGATCAGCGCGTTTTTCGCCGCCGTGTACATCCACGCCCACAGTGATTTCTGCTTCATTGCCGAAAGGGCCTCACGATGGTTAAGCGCTTTCAGAAACGCCTCCTGAACCGCGTCCTTCGATTTCTCGCCGTCGCGTGAATGCCGCGTCATCACGGCGACAAGCTCATCCTTGTGCAGCTCGTAAAACACTTCCACAAGCACCCCGCTCACCCCTCTCTGCCCTATAGACGCACGGGAACCCCAAAGTGTTGAAATTATTTTTTCAGCCTTACAACACACTCCGTATGCCGCGTCCTCGGAAACATATCCACAATCCCCAGCCTGTCCGCCTTATACCCCCGCTCACCGAACAGCTTCACGTCCCGCGCCAGCGTCGCCGGATCGCACGACACATATATTATCCTCTCCGGCTCCGCGGCGGCGACGGCCTCAACCGCCGCCAAATCCATCCCGCTCCTCGGCGGGTCAACCGTCACAACCTCCGTCCTCGGCAGCTTCACCGCCCCCGCGTCGCCCAAAATAAACTCAACATTCCCCGCGCCGCTGCGCACGGCGTTACGTCTCGCGCACTCCACCGCCTCCGGCACAGACTCCACGCCGGCGACCCTGCCGGCGCCGCGCGCCATCCACAGCGTCAGCGTCCCCGCCCCGCAGAATAAATCCGCGGCGCTGCCATACTCCCCGGCGTACTCCCGCGCCAGATCATACAGCCTCACCGCCTGTTGCGTGTTCACCTGCGCGAACGCGAACGGGTGCAGCTCAAACTCAAACGCCCCCATCCGCCCGATAAGCGTAAGCTCTCCCCACAGGCACTCTATCTCCCCGCGAAGCGGCACATTATCGTCATTCGGATTCTCAATAACAAGAACACTCTTTATATTCGGGCATTTCTCCCGCAGCATCTCAACCCATTCACACCCGTTTTCCAGCCCGCCCTTAACCACAAGCGCCGCCTGAACGCCGCCGTCAACCGCCCTCACCATCAAATGCCGCGCCGTATCTACGCGGTAACGCTCCAAAAACTCCCGCGTGACCCCCGCGCAAATATTTATCTCCGGCGCGTTTATTTTACAGTTCTCATGCGGCACTATGTCATGGCTCCGCGCCCTGTAATACCCCGTGACGACGCTGTCCCCAAGCCTGCCGACAGGTATCACCGCCTTGTTGCGGTACCCCTCTAAAGCCTCCGCGCCGATAACATCTGCCGCACTGATCTCAACCCCGCCGATTTTTCTAAGCGCCCGCTCGACCTTTTCCCGCTTGAACCTCAGCTCCTCGCCATAGCCCACATGCCTCAAATCACAGCCGCCGCAAGCCGGAAACACCGCGCAGTCCGTATCAATCCTATGCTCCGATGGCTCTGTTATCCTCTCAATCCTGCCCCAGACCGCCCTGCCTGTCGCCTTTACGACCCGCACCTCCAAGACGTCGCCCCGCGCCGCGCCGCGCACAAAAACGGCCTGTCCGTCATAACGGCAGACCCCCAGCCCCTCGCTGGTATAATCCACTACCTCAGCGGTAAAAATATCGTTTTTCTTAATCATAAGCATCACACAAAATAGTCTTTGATTTCGTCAATCAAAAAATCCTCCACTAACTTAACCTCACTGATATAATTTCCGGCCTTAATGACCTCGCCGCACTTTATGAATGACCAATTCTCTTCTTTTCCCCTGTAGTCGGGGTTGTTCGCGTATACCACGCCCTCAAATCCCGCCCAAATGACCGCCGCCGCGCATAACGGGCACGGCTCAAACGTGGTATAAAGCCAATATCCCTTTGGCAGTCTATGCGTTTTAAGTATTTTACACGCGCTCCTGACCGCGTTTATTTCCGCGTGCGCGGTCGGGTCACAATCCTCGCCGACCGTTGTTTTGCCCTTCGCTATTATCACGCCCTGCGCGTCGGCGACCGCCGCGGTAATCGAATCCCCGTCCCATTGATCCCTGATCAATTCCCGCATAATCGCCTCACTCGGATGAACCATAACAAACCTCTTTCATATGGAACTTGCCCCGTCCCAATTCCCCTCCTTGGAGGGGTGCCGCGCCCCGCGCGGCGGGGTGGTCGTCACCCCACGGCGCGCCGGGGGCGTCGCGCCCTACATGCGCCGTTTTTGTACGGCGCGGCATCCCTGACGCGCCGCATACAACGGCAACGTATAACACCGGACGCGCAATGCGCGCCCCTACGACGGGCCGGCGGAGGGAACACGGCGCGCCGGGGGCGG
>Ga0099364_10000662_pt1 | contig 58913 bp, 46 predicted proteins | sample TergutTh196P3_FD_73070 | JGI IMG/M metagenome (GOLD analysis project Ga0099364, IMG submission 73070) | Microcerotermes parvus P3 segment gut microbial communities from Pointe-Noire, Republic of the Congo - Th196 P3 | ecosystem: Host-associated > Arthropoda: Insects > Digestive system > Gut ... | reverse complement strand
CACCCTGACGGACACACGCTATCTACAATTCTATGCGGTAAGGGAGACCAATGTACTTAACGGTTACTATCCTGTGATGCTTATGAACGGCGATAACCCTGTCTTCGGCTACGTTGATCCAAATGGAGGGCCGGTAGGTAATCCAAAGGCCGGAGGGATCGGCGGTTTTACGCCAGGTACAGGTGCGGGAGGCGGTCCGAACCCTTCGGTGGCATTTTATGCAAATGCTATGGCACAGCGTGCGGAGTTTGACCATTCCGATGGAACCCCGGTATATAAGGAGTACCTGGTCAAAAGCCTGGCTCAGGATCAAATGGCGATGGCTGTTGATGAAGCAGGCCGCTACGGCCACTATACTGTTTTCAATTATAGTAGCGGCGGCTCAGATTATATCTACGACCGTTACGCGGAACTTTGGGGAATCGGAGCATGGGGCTGGTCAAGCGGAAGGACATATAATAATTGGCCGACTTCTAGTCCAACTGGGCGCTACCGTACCACTGACCCGGATAATAACGCCAGAAGTTTTGAACCGCCAATGGCTACAGCAACATCAGGCATGCTCGACCGGTTTTGGTACCCCAAGCTTATTATAAGGGGCAATTCAATCGACGACTATGCAGCTAACTATCTTGCATACTATGATGAATACACCGATGACATAGTCCTGCGTGTTTTCCAGGTAGGGACACAGCAAGACTCCGGCAGGCAGCACCGGCTTTCATCTGATACCACTAATTCCTCTCTTTGGCAATATGATAACCAGAACCGTCTATACAATGCCTGGACAAACTACCAAAACAACATAGGCGGTGTTGGGCGTAACCTTATAGCTCAGAATGCGTCCAGATATTTTGATATGGGCGTTTTAAACAATGGAGCCAACAACGGCAGAGTTGTTATTGTTTACTATGATGAAAACGCAGCGCGGCTCAGGTTAAGGTATTCAAATAGCACTATTGATGGCTCGACTTTTTCTGGATTTACATATGCCAGTTTTACAGAGACCGACATTACCCTTCCGTCTTATGTTGGCTCCTATGTTTCCATGGCCATTGATGACAATGATCAGATTCATATCGCGGCACTTGACAGTTTTAACAATGAATTAAGCTACATTTTTATCCAGTCATACGACGCAGATTCATTCAGTTCGGTTAAAATCGATCAATTCAGATCGGTGGGTTTCTGGACAAGCATAAAGCTGCATCCCGGCTCAACCAACCCATCGAGCCCCTACTTCGGAAAGGAAGGTACTCCCTACATTGCCTATTATAATATGTTTGAAACAGGAAGCAGGGAGTCAATCAAGCTGACATTCGCCAAAAACCCTGTAACCACACCTGCGAATGTCCTTCCAGGAGTTGACTCAAACGGCTATACCACCGGCGACTGGGAATACATGACCGTGCCTGCCCTTGGTCCGCCCCAGGGAGGCGCCCCGTCATTCCAAAGGGTTAATCTGGGCTTTATGACCAATGGTGTTCCAATGCTTGGTTATTTGGGAACAAATATCGAATTCAGTTACCCGGTTGGGGAATAAGGAAATGGAGGCAAGAATGCGTTATTTCAGGAAAAATCATAATTCGTTCATCATATTTGCAGCATTGGTTTTGGCGGGTCTTTTTGTGACAGCCTGCGACAGTCCGCTGTCATTGGGCGGGAAGATAAACACGGAAGTTCCGGTTATCAAAATACCCGCCGATCCCGACGGGAGGAGCCAGCCGGGCTCATACCTGGAAGGTGAAGACAACCGAATCTGGCTTGATGTAACCCAGGAATTCGGCATCGACTATGTTTACATGACCATAGAGTACGAGCTGCTGGACGAATTCGGAAAGCCATCGGGAATATTCACAAAGGAAGATGTCCCGGCTTCTCTGGATAAAAACACGGGTCTTTACCATGTGGATATCGACACGATCGAACTGAAAATGGCCGATGGTAAGTTCGCGGCGTGGGTAATAGCCGTGGACGTATCCGGAAAGACAACCACTTCCACCGATCTGTTTTATGTTGTAAAGAACCTGCCTCCGCAGATAGAGCTGACCATACCATCGGTAAAGGGCGTAAACTTCGACAGCGAAGAGTTTCTGGCCGAACTGCCGACAGAGGATCCTGTGTTTGTAGGTTTTGACCTTATGGGTCTTGCGACCGATAACCTTGGAATAATGCCCGGCTACCCCAAGATAATGATCTGGCCAAAGGGAGAGGCCCTCGACAGTAACGGCGAGCCGCTAGACGCCCAGTACAGGGTGTGGAGATCGACAGTATTGCCAAGAACACCGGCGGAGGGCGAACCGGCTTTGACGGCGACAAGGTTTACCTGGCCGATGGTAAAGGTGGAAGACACACCGGGAAGCAACACTTACCGCTGGCCGAATGACGGCGAGCCGAAGACAGGCCAGAGGTACACATACCTTGACGCCGGGCTTTACCAGTTCAGGATATTGGCGATGGATATGTACGGAAAACCGAATTACTATCCCAACCGGACCGATAACGAACGCGGGCCCAACAACACAAGGCTGCCACCTGAAACGCATGTTAAATATATCGAAATAGACTACATCGTAGCCGACATTCCGATTGTAACCATAAGGGAAATACCGCTTTACTTTAACGGTTTAGAACCCTTTTTAGTTAAGGTTGATGTTACCACTTCCAACCCCCTGGACAGCGTGGAGGCCTTTGTAAGATATAAATATCTGAACGCGGCCAATGAGGTAAGAGATTTTGAAAGTCCGTATTATAACCTGGTATACGCAGGCCGGTACGAGAACACGTACAATTACGAGTTTACCATCACCGAGGCCATGGCTTCGAGCTGGCCGAAACCCATGGACGGTAACGCGACAGTACATTTTGAAGCGATGGATAATGTTCAAAAGAAGAGCCCTCCTGCGTTCAGGAGTTTCATATACGACACCGAGCCGCCGGAAGTAAAGTTTACCGGCCAATTTGCCAATACAAACATAAAAGCGCCCGGGGCATTAAGGGGCGGAGCTTACGAGATTTATAACCCCATTGCCCCACCCAGGTGGGTAACCGGTCGTATAACCGTAAGCGGCACCTCTTTTGATGAAACTTCCGGCATAGCGAAGGTTTTTTATCACATAGGCAAACTGGATGATGACGGCTTTCCCACTGGTGATAATTTATCTGACGAAGCGCGGGGCAGTATATACGAAGACGCGCCCTGGATAGATAGCGGGCTTGACATAGGAGCGCCCAGACCCGGGTGGAGCGGCAATGTGTACGCCTGGAATTATACTTCCGACTTTAACGATTTCCGTGAAAGTACAGTATTAAGGAATTTGATACAACTGGACACCGATTTGGATTACAAAACAGACGATCCCTATTACGGAACCACAAGCGGCGATCACTCTGCGCGGTTCTATCTGCCCTTCTATGTAAAGGTGTTGAATAACGCGGGAAATCAGACTGTTATACACTACAAACTGTGCATAGACCCCAACCTGGACATTCCGCTTGTAAATATCAACTACCCCGGCGAGGGTGATATAGTCGGCGGCGAGGTGCGTCTGTCCGGTACGGCTGCCGACAATGAATGGGTACACACGGTCCTTATAAGAATTCAAAAGGAAGGTGAAACAGGTTACTACATACCGAATACGACGAGTGCATTTGCCGCCTACCCTTCCGGTTACAGTGGTGACACGGATAGCTGGTTCAGGGCGAATAAAATCGGCAACGACATGGTAGTGGGCTGGTATTACAATATAAACGGAGATACCGGCCTTAATCCGACCAATGGAACATCGGTAAACGTTAAGATCGAAGTACGCGCTATTGACGCCAAGCCGAATTTGAACATCAACGACGCCGATCGTGTCGGCCCGGCCGAGGTTCTGAATGTTGTGTTCAGCTCCCTTGTTCCCACGATAAGCACTCCGGTAATAAAGAAGAGTGACGGCATCGACGCCGGCAGGGATCATTTCGAAGACATCAAAACATCGGGTGAGTTTACCATTACTACAACAATAGGCGACAATGACGGGATTAAGAATGTAAGGGCCCGCTTCGACAGAGACGCGCCGTTTATAGACCTGATCAGGGATACGGCAAGACAGACTTCCCTGCCCGTCGGCTGGGCAATAACAGAACCGGTATTGGTCGCGGGCAAGTGGGAAAGCACCCTTACATTTACAATCAACTCAATAACCAACAGTTTTTATCCTGTTTGGGGTTACGGAAATACCGGCGAGATGAATCTGGAAATAACGGTGGAAGATGTAAGCGAGCCGTCTTTCAGAACCACCGGCAGGTACACAATAGGCATTGATAACTTTTATCCCAATGCCGAAATAAATACCCACAGCAATGCCTCCGGCACTTCATTCCTTATAGAAGGAACGGCCAGTGATTTCAGGGACACTCCCATGCCGTCGATTCTGGGCATAGAAAGAGTGATTGTATTCTTTGAAGAGGCACGGATAACCTATTCCGGCAGCATCAGAACAGTAAACGGAACGGGCAGATACCTAAATCCACGCGGCAGGGCCATTGGCCAGAGCGACAGTTTTTACACGGGGTACGGCCTTGGCTGGGACACTGCAATCCCCGCGATGGACAGTTATCTTAACATGAGGGATCCTTCCCTGCCGAATAACCCTGCCAACGGCCCCGACGGCCCGAATGTATCCGGCTCTGTGCCCTTCCCTGTACTAAGACTAATCAACAAGGGCGGGAATATAGGCGAGGTATGGGAATCCCCGCATGCCATGGTAATTGACGCCCAGGAACTGGGTGAAACGCTGGACTATGATAACGACGGCACGCACGGGGAAATGTGGAGCGGCCTGACCGTAAAGGAATGGGGCGCCAGAATGGACACCACTGTTTTCGATGACGGCCCTCTTATGGTTCACTACATAATTATGGATCATGCCGGAAACGCCACCCGCTACAGGAAGGACATCTACATCGAGAATAACAAACCGTGGATCACGTTTATCAATGTCGGAACCGACATTGACAGCAACGGAACCGTGGCACCTTACACTTCCGCGTCCGCTCCCGGTGAGTACAGACAGTATCCTGAAACCATCGGACGGCTGGCATCGGGTAACAGAAAAATAGAGTTTGAAGATCCGTATTTCCGCGTCCGCAACGACCGTTTTACGATTAGTCTTAACACCTCCGGCGGCAACACCGGCAAGCATTACAGTGTTTCTTATGTCAGCGCCGGCGCAACAATGAGCCCGTCGGCGATGGAAAGGGGAAATGTTTATACAATAGTTTCAATAAATACAGCATCGGGGGCGGTAACAGACTGGACGAGGTACGGCGCCCTGAATAACACGGTCGGCACCACCTTTGTCGCTACCGGTCCCGGCGAAGGAACCGGAACCGTTACCGAATACGACGAATTGGACTCCATTACAGGCTCTTTCCCGGCAGGCGCTGACGACATCGACATCTTGATAGACGATTTTACCAATATCAATGACTCTGTCAAAAACTCTGATGGCGATATAATTACACATAACGACCGGCTCTTTATCGTAAAGGTCTACGACTCCACTGTGGCCTCTGTTGCAGGGCTTTCCAGTCCGCCCGAAGCCGACCAGCTTGCCCACGCGGTACTGATAGCCGTTGACATTGACAATGACGATTCAAAGCGGCCGGCCATTTTGATCAATCCCTTCCTCTGGAACAATGCAAGCGACAATTCACTTTACGAGAACCAGCGGGCGAACGGACACATAGAGTTTGAAACCGATCTGCCGTCGCAGTATACCGACAGCGGAAGCGGCCTGTTAGACCGCGATCCCAAGGTTTCCGGAAGAATCAGTGTTAGGGGAACCTTAACTGACAACAATACTATTGATGAAATAGCCTTTACCTTTACCGGTTATAACGGCGGGAATCCGGTTACAGTTGCGCAATTCGATCCTGATTCCCCGAATACTGTAAAATGGATTGAATACGGCGATTTCTTGTTTACCCCCTATCAATTCAGAATAGAACGCAATAATGACGGATCGCCAAGAGAAACCCATGACCAACTGGGCCATTCCATTGAATGGCGGCTGGATATAGACACAGGCGTTCTTGTTTCCACAACGGCAGCGGTGGATCGAATACTCACAGTTGCCGCCGTTGACAAGGCCGCGAATATCAGCGCGGCCAGTACTACCCAGACCACAACGACTAACAGAACGCCCTACTACCGTATGGACGTGGTGCCGTATATTTCCGCCATAGAAACACCCTACCGTATAAGTGGAGGCCTTAAACCAGTTAACATACGTTCGGCCGACGGCAAGTATTCGATTATTCAGGGCAATGAATCAACCTTTATAACCGTACGCGGTTTCAACTTAAATCCCACGGCAGCAGATGATGTAAGAATTTTAACAGAAGCCAATATAACCAGCCATGAGACAGACCCTGCCCACGAGAACACACTTGGAAACCCGATTGCCTACTCTCTGGTAGACGCAAACAGAACATCATTTCTTATGAGCAATGACTCGACGTCCGGTTATTTAACGGTCTGGACAAATGAAATTCCAAGCCTTAACAATATTAACAACAAGGAATCCCTGGGCTCCTTCATAAAGGTAACCGGCGGGGCTAATGCGAGTAACGGGTACAACGAGGAAAATATGCCTAACCGCGAAGCTGACCGCTACATTACCGGAAACATCACCCTGACGGACACACGCTATCTACAATTCTATGCGGTAAGGGAGACCAATGTACTTAACGGTTACTATCCTGTGATGCTTATGAACGGCGATAACCCTGTCTTCGGCTATGTTGATCCAAATGGAGGACCCAGTCTTGTGCCAAAGCCAGGAGGTACGATGGCTTCCAATCCAGTCGGTAACAGGGGAGCGGGTGTAAATGTTAATGGCATGACTATCGTATTACCAGCTCCAAACTCAACGGCTGGTTCCCAAAACCTGGATGCAAGAGCTCAGCGTGCGGAGTTTGACCATTCCAATGGAAACCCGGTATATAAGGAATATCTGCTTAAAAGCCTGGTTCAGGATCAAATGGCGATGGCTGTTGATGAAGCCGGTCGATACGGTCACTATACTGTTTACAACTACAACACCGGCAGTACAGAATATATTTACGATCGTTACGCGGAACTTTGGATGGATGGGGCCTTTGGATGGGCAGGTGAAACAGGGATAGCAACCACCTATACAACGTGGCCGACATCCAACGTTGCCCAGCCCAACTATAGTGGACTCGTCGGACGTTTCCGGGCAGCCGATCCCTTCAACACCGCCATTAGTTTTGAACAGCCGGTGGCTTCATCAGGTGGGCAGCTTGACCGTTTCTGGTACCCCAAGCTCATTATTAGGGGCAACTCGATCACCAGCTTTGCGGCTAACTACCTAGCATACTTTGATGACTACACTGATGATATAATCCTCCGTACCTTCCAGGTAGGGACACAGGAAGCCGCCCCTGGCAGGCAGTACCGGCTCTCATCTGAAGTCGCTCTTCCGCAGTATGATAATGATACTCCACGCCGTCTATATAATGCCTGGACGAATTATGATGTAAGTGATGGTACCATGATTGGTAATACCGGACGCAATATTGCTGCAGATAACGCATCAAGATATTTTGATATGGGCATTTTAAGCAATGGAGCCAACAACGGCAGAGTTGTTGTAGTCTACTATGATGAAAGTACAGCACGGCTAAGGTTAAGATACTCAAACACTGCCCTTGACGGCTCAAGTATTACCGGAATTGCATTTACAGAGAATACCGGCATCACCCTTCCGCCTAATGTGGGTACCTATGTTTCCATGGCTATTGACGACGATGATCGGATCCACATTGCGGCGCTTGACAGTATAAACGGTGAATTGAACTACATTTTTATCCAGTCTTACGATGCGGCCAGTTTCAGTTCGGTTAAGGTAGATCAATTCGGGGCGGTGGGCTACTGGACAAGCATAAAGCTGCATCCCGGCTCAACCAATCCATCGAACCCCTACTTCGAAAAGGAAGGGACTCCCTACATTGCCTACTATAACATGGCTGAAACAGGAAACAGAGAATCAATCAAGATGGCATTCGCCAAAAACCCTGTAACTTCACCTGCGAATGTCCTGCCAGGAGTTGACTCAGAAGGCTACACTACAGGTAACTGGGAATACGCTACCATACCTGCCCTTAGCTCGCCCCAGGGCGGCAGACAGTCTTTCCAAAGGGTTAATCTGGGTTTTATGACCAATGGTGTTCCAATGCTTGGATATTTGGGTACAAATATTGAGTTTAGTTATGAAGTAGGAGAATAGGGAAAAAAAGTAAAAGGTAAAAGGGGTAAAAAATCGGCTGTGCTGGTTTTTTACCCTTTATCTTTTACATCTGCGCGAAAGATTAAATATTTAAGAATCTAACCACGAACCTCACGAACGACACGAAAAGAAGTGTGAAAAAAGCTTCTCAAACCATGGGTTCGTGTTGTTAGTGTGGTTAGTGGTAAAAAATAATGTTAACAGGTGGCATTAAGTGGTCTAGTAGGCGCCGGGATTTTTTATGCTTGACGCTAAATTCCTTTTTATAAAAGTCAAATTACCCATCAAATGAAAAAAAATAATTTTCATAAAAAAGCACAATAGTGCATTCAAATTGTAGACAAATAATCATAATATTAGTATAATAGTCATAATTAAAATAAAACAGCCGTTTCAGGCGTTTTTATGGGGGTTAGAATGCAGTTTTTAAGGAAAAATCATTATTCATTCATTTTATTTGTAGCATTGGTTTTAACGGGTTTTTTGGTGACCGCCTGCGACAGTCCGCTGTCACTGGGCGGTAAAATAAACACAGAAGTACCAAAAATCAGAATACCCGCCGATCCGGACGGAAGGAGTCAGCCCGGTTCGTTCCTCGAAGGCGAGGAAAACAGAATTTTGCTGGATATTGAACAGGAATTCGGCATTGACTATGTTTTTATGACCATTGAGTACGAATTACTGGACGAAACCGGAAAACCATCGGGAATTTGGACACCAGAGCCGGTGGTAGTCCGGGCAGATTTGGATAAGAGTACAGGTCTTTACTATGTGAATATTGATACCATTGCCCTGAATATGGCCGATGGCCAATTCAAAGCACAGGTAACGGCCGTAGACGTATCGGGAAAGAGAACCACAACAACCGACATGATTTATGTCGTCAAAAATTTACCTCCGCAAATAGAGTTGACCATTCCTGCCATAAGGGGCGTGAACTTTGACAATGTAGAGTTTTTGGAAAATCTGATATCCGAAGATCCGGTATTTGTCGGTTTTGACCTTATGGGCCTGGCTACTGATAACATGGGAATAATGCCCGGCTACCCCAAAATCATGATATGGCCAAGGGGAGAGGCCCTGGACAGTAACGGCGAACCGCTTAACCCGGAGTACAGGGTGTGGAGGCAGACCGTATTGCCAAGAACACCCGGAACAGACGATCCGGCGTTGACCGCAACAAGGTTTACCTGGCCCATGGTAAAAATAGAAGATCCACTGGGTAGCGGTATTTATCGCTGGCCGGTAGACGGCGAACCAAAGACAGGACAGAGTTATACCTACCTCGATGCCGGTCAATATCAGTTCAGAATATGGACAATGGATATATACGGAAAACCAAATTACTACCCCAACCGCACCGACAATGAGCGGGGACATAATGCAACAAGACTGGCTCCGGACACACATGAGCTTAAATATATGGAAATAGACTATATTGTCGCTGATATTCCGATAGTTACCATCAGAGAACATCCAATGTATTTTAACGGCCTGGATCCTTTTGATATTAAAGTTGATGTTACTACTTCCAACAACCTTGACAGTATGGCGGGTTTTGTAAGGTACAGAATTTCTGAAGATAATATTGTGGAGGAATGGCAAAGTCGTACCTACGACGCAATACTCGTTGGCAAAACTGAAAATACCTACCATTACGAGTTAACCATTACCGGAGCCATGGCAGCGCTCTGGCCCAATCCGCATGACGGCATTGCAACCGTGCATTTCTCCGCCAAGGATGAGTTTGAAAGACTTAGTCCTCCGACGAATAGTCGATTTACTTACGATAAAGATCCGCCGGTAGTGAGTTTTGACCGGCCCATGGCAATGCAAGAGCCCCCCAAGTACCAGGGAAATCTGGAAGGCGGAAGTTACGCAATATATTACCCCGAACCCGCGATCAGATGGTTCGTAGGCCAGGTAACGGTTGGCGGGTCTTCCGAAGATCTCCCTGCCGGTGTAAAGGAAGTCTGGTACCATATTGGCAAGCTGGGCGATGACAGTAACCTCCTTAGCAATGCCCAGCGGGAACAGCTCTACAGGAATGCTCCCTGGAAAAACACAAACCTTCATACCACGACCCCGGAAGCCGGATGGGCCGGAATTGTTAATGCCTGGACATATACCGAAAACTTTAACAACTACCGGGAAAACCCAGATCAAAGAGATTTGGTACAGATAGATACAGACCTTGGTTATTCAACTAGCGATCCGAATTATGGGACCACCAATCCCAACTATAATGGCGAAGATCATTCTGGGCGGTTCTACCTGCCCTTCTATGTAAAGGTAATTGACAATGCCGGAAACCAGCGTGTCGTACATTACAAGCTCTGCATAGACCCCAACCTTGACATACCGCATGTGACTATCAACTTTCCGGCTTTGGATGAAAAAGGCGATCCTCCGCTTCTTGGCGGCGAAGTGCGTTTGTCAGGCATAGCAAGCGATAATATCAGGATACACTCCGTGCAGATAAGGATACATAAGGCTGGAGTACCCTACATGCCGCCCGGAGCAGCCGCTCCTGTGTATCCTGCCGGCTACACAGGTGACACGTCCAACTGGTTCCTGGCGAACAAGATTGGCGACGACATGGTAGTGGGGTGGTCGTATAATATCAACAGGAACGGAGACCTTAACCCGCCTGCGGGAGAGGACGAAGTAGCTGTTAAAATTGAAGTACGCGCGGTTGATACAAGGGATCAGACTGGCCCGAACCCTCTTGCTAATAATCATGTTGGCCCTGTTGAAGAGCTAGATGTCAGATTCAGTTCGAAAGTACCCACGATTACAACGCCTCTGATACAAAAGTACGGCGCCGATGAATCTGAGCTTCATTTTGACGGTATAAGAATGGCCGGCAGATTTACCATTACCTTTGATGTAGGGGACAGTGCCGGTATCAATGACCTAAGTGCCCGCATTTCCCGTACCGAAGGAAGTGATGGTTATACAGACCTGATAGTCAATGGAGTTGTACAAAGCTCTTATGGCTGGACAATTACCACTGTAAGCAGTTCTTCGCCGGCTGAATACAAAGTTGAATTTGACATTGATTCAACAAGTTCCGCCTACTACCCTTACGGAAGAAGCGGGTATCTGTACCTTGATGTATTTGCGGAGAACACCAACGAAAATAAATTTCAAACCAGGCGTTCGTTTATTACAGGCGTTGATAATTATTATCCGGAATTTCAGATAACGACTCCGGACAATGCCCTGGGTGATAAATTTCTGATACAGGGAACGGCAAAGGACTACGGCGCCAATCCCCAAACCGTCGAGGGCCTGGAAAGAGTGCTCGTTTACTTTGAGAAAGCGCAGATAGTTTATAACGGCGCAACACGAACCGTAGAAGGAACCGGGGACTACCTTAACCCGCGCGGTAAATATATCGCCAAAAACAATTCAGATCCGGACGCCGAAGGCGATGGCTTCTACGCAGGCAAACCTGTCTACACAACAGAGTACAACTGGCACAACTCAATTCCTCCCATGGTGACACGAACGAATGTAAGAGATATGACCCTGCCTGGTTTTGATGCAGGCTCGTTTGTTCCGAATGCGGCAAGCTTTGCCAACTTTCCCCTGCTTGTTTCTATTGACAAGACCGCTGCTATCGGCGGCAGGGTATGGGAATCTCCCCACGCCATGGTCATTGATGCTCAGGAAATGGGAGATACTGTTGACCTTGATGAAGATGGCACGCACGGTGAAATTTGGAGCGGCCTTGTAGACAAGGATTGGGGCGCAAGAATGGACACCACAAAGTTCGATGACGGCCCATTAGTGGTTCATTACATTGTTATGGATCAGGCAGGAAACGCCACCCATTATCAAAAAGACATATACATCGAAAATAACAAGCCGTGGATCCAATACATAAATGTTGGAACAGACATTGACAGTGACGGAACCGTGGCGCCGTGGACTTCGTCTTCCGCCCCCGGCGAGTTCAGACAGTATCCGGAAATTATCGGAACCCTGCCGACAGGCAACAGAAAAATTGAGTTTGCAGGCCCTTCGTTCAGAGTCCGCAACGACCGTTTCGCCATTAAGCTGGAAACCTCCGATGGTAACACCGGTAAGCATTACCGCGTTTCTTATGTAAAAGCCGGTACCCCAATAAGCGCATCGGCAATGCAAAGGGGCAAAGTTTATACAATATCTGGAGGGGTAACAGACTGGACGAAGTACGGCGCTCCGATTAATGGTGCCGACATCACTTTTGTCGCCACCGGGCCCGGTGATGGAACCGGAATCGTAATCCCATACACCGAAGTGGATTTTATTACCGACTCTTTCCCGGCAGGCGCTGATGACATCAACATCTTGCTAGACGACTTTACAAATATTGATGATTCATTAAAAGATGCCAACGGCGATATAACAGTACTCAGCGACCGGCTCTTTATTGTAAAGGTCTACGACTCGACTGTTGATTCTGTAATTGGGCTGACCGATCCGCCAGAAGCCGATCAGCTTGCCCATGCTGTACTGATTGCCGTTGACATTGACAATGACGATTCAAAGCGGCCGACCATTTTGATCAATCCATTCCACTGGAATAATGCAAGCGACAATTCGCTTTACGACAACCAGCGTACAAACGGCCACATAGAGTTTGAAGCCGATCTGCCTTCGCAGTTTACCGACGGCGGGACAGGTCTGTTGGACATTGATCCCAAGGTTTCGGGAAGGATCAGCGTAAGGGGAACTTTAACTGACAACAATACCATTGGCGAAATTTCGTTTACCTTTACCGATTTTAACGACGGCAATCCTGTAACAGCGGTAAAATTCAATCCGACCGGCTCGCCAAAGTGGGATGAAAAAGGCGATATAGGTACAGATGGCTGGGAGTTCCACATTGAGCGCAATGCCAACGGAACGCTCAGGGAGACCCACGATCAAGCCGGCCATGCCATTGACTGGCGGCTGGATATTGATACAGCCCGCTTGGTATCCAATAATACTTTTACCACTGTTGCAGCCACGGATCGCATACTAAAGGTTACTGCCGAAGACAGGGCCTCCAATACCAGCGCGGACAGCGATGCCCAAACCACCTCGGAGAACAAAACACCATACTACCGTATGGACGTTGTACCGTACATTTCCGCCATAGAAACCCCCTATAGTGTTTTGGGAGGGCTTGGAGCTGATTACATTCGTTCGGCGGACGGCAAGTACTCGATTATACAGGGGGATGAGCCGACCTTCATAACCGTGCGCGGCTTTAACCTGAATCCTACAGCAGTCGACCATGTAAGAATATTAGACAGTAGAATTCATTTACCAAGCCACGAGGCAAATCCCGCCAGCGGTCCCACTCTTGGAAACGCGATAGCCCACTCTGTGGTAGCCGCCGATAGAACATCCATCCTTTTGGGTAATAATTCTACATCCGGTTATTTAACGGTCTGGTCTAATGATATTCCAAGCCTTAACAATATAAACAACAAGGATTCCCTTGGCTCCTTTATAAAGGTAACCAGCGGGGCAAACGCAAGTAACGGGTACAACGAAGAAAACATGCCCAACCGCGAGGCAGACCGCTATATTACCAGGAATATCACCCTGACGAACACACGTTATCTGCAATTCTACAGGGTCATAGAGACCGATGTAGTAAACGGCTACAATCCGGTAATGATGATGGACGGGAACAACCCCGTCTTTGGCTATCTTGACTTTTCAGGCGGCGACAGTGGTACTCCCGACTTAGGTCCCAATACCTTTGCAGGAAACTACTACGAAGATCATGCCATGCCTCAGCGGACAAGATTCGATTTTGAAGACGGCACAAGAATGGATACCGAGTATCTTATAAAGGCTTCCATTTGGGATGCCATGGGCATGACCCGCGATGATTCGGGCCGGTACGTCCATGCTACAACATATAACCGTTCAGGCGCCAATTTCCATGTGATTTACGACCGGTATGCAGAGTTGTACAATTCATCCAACCTTGGTACTGGCGTTGGCTGGGGATATGGTACCGTTTACCAAAATCTTAATGCAGATAGAGCTGCTTCTGTTACTAATTCAAGAACATCGGTTCCCATCCCTCCCAGTTCCAATGTTAATATTTGGAACAGTAACATGGCTAACGACGCCAATAATAACGCCATCCCGCTGGAAACTGTAAATTTCGGCGGCCTTCTCCTGGACAGATATATGTATCCCAAGCTCATTGCCAAAGGTAATTCTTACACTACAACAGGCGCTGCCTATTATTTGGCTTATTTTGACAATCTTACCAAGGATGTAATATACCGGAATTTCAGAATCAGACAGGCGGCGGATAATGTAAGCGCACCCGGTACCGCACCAGCCGGATATACAAACCGGCTTTCAGTTATTGGAGCAGATGCTGAGGGTAGACCTTATTTGGGAACCTATACAAATGCTCCCAATAGAAATACTGAAGATAATCCAGATATTGATGATAGCCGTATACAAGTTGTAGGCAGCGCTTCCAGGTATTTTGACATGGCTGTTACCTCCACAAATATTGTTGTCGTTGTCTTTTATAATGATACCGATGGACAGTTGTATATCAGGTATTCTAGTGTGCCACTGGACGGCTCCGATATTTTCCCCACCGTTACCTGGATAAACTCACTGGCAAACACCGCCATGCCCATGAATACCGGCAGGTATGTTTCCATGGCCATTGACGATGACGATAAACTCCATATTGCAGCGTTTGAAGGCGGTTCAAACAACGCCCTAAAATACATCTTTGTTGAGGATTTTGCCGCGGCGACAACTGCCGCCGCCGGTGTAAGGTCCGTAACGGTTGATTTCTACGGTACGGTCGGCTACTGGACGGATATTAAGCTGTACAATGACGGACCCTCCGCCCCCCCCACGCCCTATATTTCATATTTCAACATGGCCGTAAACGGAAGCAATGAATCGATTAAGGTCGCCTGGTCAAAGAATGAAATTTCCTCGCCGGCCGATGTATTGGGCGGGGTAGATGCAAACGGGTACACAACCGGCAACTGGGAATTCAGAACCGTGCCGTCCATTAACCCGCCGCAGGGAGGTTCGGACAAGTTCCAGAAGGTCAACCTGGACTTTATGACTGACGGGAAGCCCATACTGGGGTACTTAGCAAATAACATTGAGTTCAGTTATCCGATTGGGGAATAGGGAAAAAAGTAAAAATTAAGAGGTAAAAGGTAATAGAGAGAGGTAGAGATTTATCTTTTCTCTTTTACCTTTTCCTTTAATTTCAAGCTCCGGATTTTTTTATATTAGAGTTGTTCGGAAACTTCAGTTTCTGAACAACTTCTTTATGAAAACAGCAGTTTTGTAGGCCGTAGGCCGAAAAACTGCAAGACTTGTGAGACAACCAACCGGGTTGTCGAACTAGTCCATTATTCCTCTGACTAAAGCGCCCTGCGTCTGTGCGCCATATATATAATACATTGAAATCATTATTTTGATGTAATATATTATTTTTGGAGGGTGTACTAATGGCATCAGCAGAGGCATTAACATTTGAAAAGATTTGGGCAATGTTTCAGGAAACCGATCGCAAGTTCCGGGAAACCAGCGAACAGATTAAAGAAACCAGAGAACAGATGAGGGAAACTGACCGGAGAATGAAAGAAACAGACCGGCAAATAAGCAGGCTGGGTAATCGTTTTGGCGAACTGGCCGAACATCTGGTTGCTCCCAATATTAAGGAGAAATTCAGGGCTTTGGGCTTCTCTTTTGAACAAATGTCCCAGAATATAGTAATCACAAACGGCAGCCGGCAATATCTTGCAGAGATAGATATTATGCTGGAAAACGGCGATACAGTCATGGTGGTGGAAGTAAAGGCTAAACCCCAGCAAAAGGATATAGTCGAGCATGTTGAACGCCTGGAAGTACTGCGACAACGTGCTGATGCCCGTAATGACACACGAAAATTTCAGGGAGCTGTAGCAGGGGCGATTATGAGCGATTCTGTACGTAATTACGCCCATAAAACAGGCTTTTATGTGATAGAACAGACCGGAGATACAGTAAAAATAAACATACCCAATGGTTTTATTCCAAGAGAATGGTAGGCCGAGCGAATATTTTCATAAAATTTTAACATTAAACCTTGACAATTTTAGTAATATTTAGATATACTTCCGTTAGAAACATATAACTGTTTCATATCAAGGCCGATGGCCTTTTATCAATTAAAAGGAGGTTTTTATGAAGAAATTTCTACCTGTGGTTTCTGTATTGATGGCATTCTTGCTGGTTATCGCGGGGTGTGATTCTCCGCTGGGTCAATTCAATGGTGCAAACGGCGCAAGATTTGATCAGCATGGTAATGGATCGGAGTTGCCAACCGAGGAAGATCCTAACGAGAACGATCCCAATGAGGACGATCCCGCCGAGGATGACCCAGCTGAGGACGATCCTGCTGAAGATGATCCCGCCGAAGACGATCCTACTGAAGACGATCCTACTGAAGACGATCCTACTGAAGACGATCCCACCGAGGACGATCCCGCCGAGGACGATCCTACTGAAGACGATCCCACTGAAGATGATCCCACTGAAGATGATCCCACTGAAGACGATCCCAATGAAGACGATCCTACTGAAGACGAGCCTACAGAAGACGATCCCACCGAAGACGATCCCACTGAAGACGATCCCGCTGAAGATGATCCAACCGAAGACGATCCTACTGAAGACGATCCTACTGAAGACGATCCCACTGAAGACGATCCTACTGAAGACGATCCCACTGAAGACGATCCTACTGAAGACGATCCCACTGAAGATGATCCTACCGAAGACGATCCCACCGGCCTTTATCAGTTTGCCGCTTCAAGAAATACACTCATTGACACAGGCCTGGCGTTAAAAGACGGCGAAGTTTGGGTTTGGGGTTTTCGAGGTTCCGGACAGCAGGGCAACGGCGTATCGGTTGTCAGTAACACAGCGGCACCTAACAAAGTCACTTCCTTAAGCAATATCAAAACAGTAACAGGCAGCGCATATACATTGGTTGCTATAGATAAAGACGGTAATGCTTATGGCTGGGGGCAGAACCTCTATGGAGCAGCCGGCGTAGGACAGGCAACGGGCATAGTAAATTCACCCCGAAAAATAAATATTCCTGTTCCGGTGGATCAGATTGCAGCCGGTGAATACTTCTTTATTGCAAGAGGTACAGACGGCAGTGTTTGGACATGGGGACACAATCTTTACGGTCAGCTTGGCACCGGCAGTACCGGCAACCAGGCATCACCTGTAAAGGTAAATATAGAAAATGAGACGGCCCGTCTTATTGGCGGCGCTTACGAAGGAGCTTTTGTAGTTACCGACCAGGGCAATGTTTGGGCCTGGGGCGACAATGAAGCAAGCGGCCTGGGATTCCCGGGAACAAACTACGGCGTACAGCAAATTCGCCGTTCTCCGGCAAGAGCAGATAATCTCAAGAGTTATGCGCCATTGATTACCTTCATTGCAGGCGGTAATGGCTGGGGACAGGCGCTGCTGGATGACGGCCGTGTAATCGGCTGGGGTCTGAACGCTTCGCTTGGACAGGGAACAACATCGACCGGCGGCAGCGGCGGCCATACAAACGGCAGTGTAATCACGGTAGTCTCCAATGTTGTCAGCATGCACTGCCGTTATGTTGGTACAGTTGCCATTACCGGCGATAATACAGTATTAACATGGGGACAAACCGGCGGCAGCGCCTTCCCGACCATTTATGGCGCAGGCATAACGGTGCAAACACCTCCGGCCGGCGTTGCCATTGTTGAAGTCGGCGGCGGCAAAGAGCATGTATATTACAGAACAGCAGACGGCAAGGTTTGGGGAGCAGGTTATGGCGCAGCACAAAAGCTGCTTTTAACCAGCGGGGTAAACCAGAAATGGCCCGGCGTAACGGTTAATCTGCCTTAGCATTTTTTCCATCATTTAAACCGGCGCGGCAAGCGCCGGTTTTTTTTTTAGAAACCGGGTATACCAATTTTATTTGCTATTTTAACAGAAAGATTTTTAAAATCTTCTTTAGCCGTTGAAACGGCGTTTGCGTGAGCACCTATAGCGCCATCGGCTACGGTTAAATCAAATATTGGTTTTCTGTGCTCCTGTGCCAATGGAACCAGGCTGCGATAATGTTTAATATTCGCGATACAAAATGGATCATCTTCCTGTTTTATATTCACTTCGCCTGACTGACCCAGCACTGCTTCTCTGTATATTTGTGGAATTTTTCGTATCCACTTATCGTATGCCCTGACAGGTTTATTTAGAAGAACGCCAAATTGTTGACATATATAACCAATAGGCTGCATATTTCCTTCAGGCAGCGATATATCAGATTTTTCTTTCTTTTCTTCACTATTTGACCAACCTTCCAATCTTTGCTTCCAGGCATTTTTCCAGTCTTTTAAGGTAGGCCCCAGGTTTTTAAGTCCCTGTAATGAAAAAAGGTCAGCCCCCATGGGAATAATGACATAATCGGTCGCAATGAGTACTGAGCGGTTAATTGCACCTAAATTAGGCCCAATGTCAATTAATATAATATCTGCACTAATTTTATTTGCAGCCAATTGTATAATTTGCCAAAAAGAACTGACTATCCAAAGGTAGCGAAATCTGGTACCGGTATCAATACTTTTTGGCCATGCGTCGGAGAGCATATCTTCGAATTTTGATAAGGCAACATCCCCTGGTAATAAAAAAAGATTATTTTGTATATCCTTCAGCTTTGCGTCTAACAGATTGCCGACCTCTGTAAGCGGTTTAAGACATTGATAAATTGTGCTATCCGTACTTTCATTCCAGATTGAATAAATATCATCTTCACTTAAAAAGGCTGCTGTTAAATTTGCCTGTGGGTCCATATCCGCAACGAGAACCTTTTTATCCAGATGCGCAAACATCCAAGCCAAATGGTAAATAAGAGATGTCTTGCCTACACCGCCCTTATTGTTAAAAAAGGTTAAAATAGGCGCACTCACTTTTTTGCCCTCAAAATACAAACCACCATGCTTTCATTGCATTTGAATTCCAGCTCGGGATTGCCGTTTTTTCTCATGGCATTCTGAGCGGTTTGAATTCCGATACCATATCGCTGAATAAACCCAATTGTTTTAAACACATCCGCTATATTGGGATTTCTGTAATCGGTAATTCCAGGTTTGCTAAAATTTGAGATTGATACATTGCCAAACGGCCCACCCGGACTGTTAAACTCTACCCTGTCATTAAACCAATAAACACGGACTGGCGCATTTGTACCTTCATATGTTCTGTGCATTATTGCATTATATAATATCTGCTGAAAAGTTATATGGGGATAATCCATAGATACAATATGCTGTCCATGATTTATACTCACTGCCGTGCGGTTATGTGATTTAAGTTTTTCTTCCGTTCTTCGGATAACATCAATTACAGTTCCCCTTATTTCTTCCTCATCTATTATAGGATCAAACAATTCATTTCCGTCGATACGTAAGAATTGAATATAGGCTCCGGGAATATAATCCTGGGGAGTTTTCCCAAGAGTTAATATTCCTAAAATGGTCGGCGTCGCATCTTCCGGGGAGACAACCATTTTACACGACGACAATCGTTCTTCATAAGATCTGTTATTCTCTCTTAATACATCCGGAGCGAAAGCAGCCTGTAAATATTCGTTTTCGAATATCAACCTGGATAAATCTTCAATGGAAGCTCGTGGAACAGGCTGTAAATCAAATGGCAAATCCTTGTACCGTCTTTTTTCATTCAACCGGCGTTCATCCTGAGCATGGGCAATAGCACGCCTGGCTCCAACCCTGATCCAAATTTGTCCTTTATACCGTACAGGCGGCATATCTGACGGCATAACGGTAACGATGGCCATATTCGCGCCTTTTAAAATTCTTTTTTCTACCGTCATAACCGGCATTGGCAAAATATTACCATCGTCTCTCATGTCTGCAAGTGTTAAAATTAATTCATCATCAACAATTATATTGGATGGCTCTCCGTTGTCTTCAGCGCCTATAAATAGTATTCCGGGGCGATCATGACCTGGAAGATCATTTGCAAAAGCACAAACAGTTTGCCTGATTTTCTCGGCATCATTTTTAAATGAGCGTTTTCTTTCTACCAAATCAGATTCAATATCAGCAAGAAATTTGATAAGCTCTTCATCACTATATCTATAAACTTTGTTCACTGCCCCTCCTACGTCGCCATTCTATATGGAAGGGAGTCCAGCTCTGCGGTTTGGGCGGCGAACATTTCTTTGCGGTGTTCTTTTTCCCTTTTTTCCCTCAGTTTGTCTATTGCCTTTACTTCCCGGGACGCTTGGAGGTAGGCGGCGCGTTTTTCTTCTACCACAAGCTCTGCTGCGGCAGCTTCCCTGGCGAGCCTTTCCGCTTCCTGATCCAGCCTTAAAATGTAATTGTCCCAGACATGCATATCGGCCTGGGATGAAAACCTGTCCAGGGCTGCAAGGCGCCTTGTGGAAGCTGTTTCCATCATTTTTCTTTCGATCTCGTTTAGTGCGCTGACTGCACGCCCAAGCTCAATTTTACATTCGTCTTCCCTGAATTTTCGAAGCTGTAATATCTTCTGTAATTTAAAATTAAATTTTTTCATACTGAACTAAATGATGAAAAAAGGGCTGCGACACTGTCCAAAGCCCTGGCGGCATCTTCACCGGCACTGTCTTTTGGAGTTTCTTTACCACCGGATTTTGCCTGCTTCATAAATGACACCTCACTGTACTCGCCGCCGGAATCCTGCAAACCGGAAAATTCTTCCTGCGGAATATCAACTCCGGCAATTTCCGACATGGCATCAAGCGTTTCCGCAAGAGACGAACGTTCCTTTATATCCTGAATTAGAAAATCCTCGATTTCGCTATGTTTCGCTATGGCCTGGTCGATGGCCGGATTCGATCCTGTGCGGTATGCTCCTACGTTTATAAGGTCTTCGGCTTCCGCGTAAACAGCCATGTTTCTGCGGATAACACCGGCGGCCCTGCCGGAAGCGGAGCCTGAAACTACCGGCGCCAGACGCGAGATGCTTTGAAGTATGTCAATCGCCGGATAATGGTAGGCATGGGCAAGGCTGCGGGAGAGCACGATATGGCCGTCGAGTATTCCCCGTACAGTGTCGGAAACCGGCTCGTCCATATCATCGCCGTCAACAAGGATTGTATAAAATCCTGTGATGCTGCCGTTATCCGAAGTGCCGGAGCGTTCCAAAAGTTTTGGCATGGAATCGAACATACTGGGAGTGTAACCCCTCGTGGCGGGAGGTTCCCCGGCTGCGAGCCCTATTTCCCGCATCGCCCTGGCAAACCGCGTAACAGAGTCAAAGAGCAGCATTACGTCCAGTCCCTGGTCGCGAAAATATTCAGCAATCGCTGTTGCGACATAGGCGCCCCTTAGTCTGGAAAGCGGCGGAGAGTTGGAAGGAGTAACAACAAGTACACTGCGGGCGAGGCCTTCCGGCCCAAGATCGTTTTCTATAAAGTCATTTACTTCCCGTCCGCGCTCGCCGATAAGGGCTACAACATTAACATCGGCGCTGGTGTTGCGCGCAATCATTCCCAGCAGGGTGGACTTGCCCACTCCCGAGCCGGAAAAAATTCCCAGCCTTTGCCCCTTGCCGACTGCAAGAAGGCCGTCGATGGCACGTACTCCCGTAACAATCCGCTCTGTTATCCGCCTTCTTTTAAGCGGATCCGGCGGGTTTGCCAGGGCGGGATAAAAACTTCTGGATTCGATTTCTCCTTTTCCGTCGATTGGGTTTCCAAGAGCGTCCAGTACCCTGCCCAGCAGTTTGCCGGAAACCGGTACTTCAAGACGGGAGCCAAGAGCGACTACCCTGTTGCCTATTTCTATGCCGCCGGTTTCCTCAAAAGCCATAAGCTGGACAATTTCATTGCGCAAGCCGACCACTTCCGCCCTTATGTTTCCAAGGCTCTTCGGTGCTTCTATTCTGCAAATTTCTCCGATAATAGCCTGGGGACCCCGGCTTTCGATTAATAGTCCCTGTACCTTTGTTACATTACCGACGCACTTAATCGGATCGATGAACTGTGTGGTTTCAAGATATTTTTCTATTACTGTTGTCTCTTCCACGAAGTCCCCTCCTTCATGCCGCCTGTTTTACGGGCGGTTAAATCTTTTTATCGGTACTTCTTTTTCCCTTCAGGCTCATGGCTGTAAGAGCTGCCATTGCGGCAGAAGCCGTTAGCGCGGCATTTTCTCCCGATGTTAGCTCGCGCTGCTCATTCATAGGATCAAGTTCATTTAATGAAGATGCCAAATCCGCATTAAGGCCGGCTGTCCTAACAACAGGCGGGGGCAGATTTTCCTTTTTCGGGGATTTAATCGGTGAAATATCAAGTATCTTGCTTTCGATTTCCGCAAGCTGGCTGGAAATGCGCGCGTCTATTTCACCAAAGTCGGTTTCGATAATACAACCGCCGGCATCAACCCTGCTGTCTTCAGCAATCTGGAGTGAATTTGCTCCTTCCATCAGCTTGATAAATTCCTGCTTGTACTCGGTGGCAAGTTTCAAATCCTTCATGTTCACCCTAATGATGATATTGCCCTTTGCCCTTACCTTGCGCAGAGCCTGGGCCACATTGGAAACTATAACACCGCGCTGGTTTTCCGATATTATCTTGATAACCTTCCGCGAAATAAGCAAAACAAGATCGATTATTTCCTGCTCGGCTTCTTTAAGAATTTCTCCCCGTTTGTTCTGTGCGCGTTCAAGTATCACCTGAGTTCTTTCAACAAGCCGTTCAACTTCCGCCCTGCCCTCGGCGAATCCTTCTTCGCGCCCGGCCGCCCTGCCCTGCTCCTGTGCTGTTTTTCTGTCTTCCGCGGCAGTTTTCACGGTTTCTTCCCCGATCTCCCAGGCTTTCCGCCTCGCTTCCTCCATAACATTTTCAGATTCGTCCTGCGCCTGTTTTTTTAACGCCTCGCCTTCATCTGTTTTTTCGCTAAGAATTTTTGCCGCAGCTTCTTCCGCTTCCCTGATAATACCGGCGGCTTTTTCCTGCGCTTCCAGCATCATGGCTTCTTTTTCATCTTCCCATTGCGTTTTTATTTCTTCTATTTCCCTGCGGATATCATCAGCGGTTGGCCCGGTATATTCTTCAACTTCCTCCAATGTTACAATGTCATCTTTATCTGTAGTTAAATGGGCAAGCTCGGGAAATGAAGTCGGGGTCTCGATAAAAACCCTTTCCGGCAGTACCGTAAGTTCGCTTGGCCTGAATAATGCCTTAGCCATGAATTACCTCCGCAAACGAATCTTGCATGGAGTTTCCCTCGGGAAACTCCTAAAGCTAGTCGTGTAACGCTTTAGCGTTATACGACTAGCTCATCTTCCCCGGCCCTGGCGACAACAATTTCGCCGGTATCTTCCAGATGACGGATAATGGAAACAATCTTCTGCTGGGATTCCTCCACGTCCTTAAGCCGTACAGGCCCCATGTATTCCATATCTTCCTTGAGCATTGCCGCTGCACGTTTACTCATATTTCTGAAAATCTTGTCCTGTACTTCGGTATCCACCGACTTGAGCGCCTTGGCCAGTTCCTGGGAGTCCACTTCCCGCATAACCTTCTGAATGGCGCGGTCGTCGAGCATGACAATATCTTCGAATACAAACATTCTCTTCTTGATTTCTTCTGCAAGTTCAGGATCTTCATCTTCCAGAGCTTCGATAATCTGCTTTTCAGAAGCGCGGTCAACAAGGTTAAGTATTTCGACGATGCTCTCGACGCCGCCGGCTGCGGTATAATCTTCGCTGGACAGAGAAGAAAGTTTCTTTTCCAGAACCCTTTCTACTTCACGCAGAACTTCGGGACTCGTTCTGTCCATTGTTGCGATTCGCCTGGCCACATCGCTCTGCACATCGTTAGGCAGATTTTGTAAAATAATCGAAGCCTTGTTGGGCTCCAGATACGCCAGAATAAGCGCTATTGTCTGCGGATGCTCCTGCTGAATGAAGTTTAACAAGTGGGCAGGGTCGGTGCGGCGGATAAAGTCAAACGGTCGCACCTGTAAACTCGAAGTAAGGCGGTTAATTATATCAATCGCCTTCTGGCTTCCCAGAGATTTTTCCAGCAGCTCCCTGGCGTAATCAATGCCGCCTGTGGAAATAAACTGATTAGCCATCATCAGTTCCTGGAATTCCTGTAAAATGGCGTCTTTTTGATCGGCGTCTATGGTTTCGAGCCTTGCAATCTCGAAAGTGAGTGTTTCTATTTCATCTTCCCTTAAATATTTGAAGATTTCCGCTGATATTTCCGAGCCAATGGTTACAAGGAAAATAGCGGCCTTCTGCCGGCCTGTGTATTCCTTCTGGCTTTTCTTTTTTGAACTGCTTGAATGTGTGCCGGATGTTGAACTTGTCTTTGCCATTTATTCCTCCAAAATCCATGTTCGGATAAGCTGGGCGGCGTCTTCCGGATGCTCCTTGGCCATATTGATGACGCTTTCCATAAGTTCCATTCTTGTTCTTTCTTCGACAGAGATAGACACATCCACTCCATCCTGTTCCGCTTCGGCCATTGCACTTTCCCGCAGCAGTTGTTCCCGCCTTGCCCGCTCTTCTTCGGCGAGCCTCCTGCGTCTTTCCATCTCCCGGGAAATCACTCTGAATATGATAAAACCTGCCAACAGCAATGTCAAACCGGAAAGCAGTACGATTATTGTCAGCCGAATCTGCTGCTGCCTGAAATAGGCAGAGTCTTCCGCCCTGAACTCGAGGGTTCTGTCGTAAGGAATATTTTGTACGGTAACTGAATCTCCCCGGGCGGCATTATATCCTATAGCGTCCCTTATAAGGCTTTGGGCAGCACGCAGTTCCTCTGCCGGAACAGGAATATATTCCCGCTCAATTGATCCGTCTTCCAGTATGACAGGCCGCTTTTTTTCGTCGTATTTCCAGCGCCATCTTCCGTCAATATTTACCGATACCGTTACACGATCTATCTGCGGGCTTTTTTCTTCCTGAATCTGGCGGTTGTTGATCTCTTCGTTATGTGTTCTGGTAGTCTGTAGCATTTCACCATAGAGGTTGGACATATCCCTGAATGCCGGAGGAACCTGTCCTTCGACACCTGCCGGTCCCTCGGGGTTAAAACCCGTTCCCTTCCACGTAGTTTCTGAAACGGATTCTGAAACAAGAATTGATTCAAGGAGAACCGAATCATCGTAGGGCAGATCGGGCGTGCGCGGTTTCATGGTAATCGGGAAGAATTCACTCGTATCGACTGTCTTTTTGGACATATCCATATCGATTTTAATGTTCAGCTCCCTTACACGGTCGGTCGAAAATGTTTTTTGAAGGGCGCCGAGCACCAGTTTACGGTATTCCCTTTCCAGATTCTGAATAATACTGTTTTCCCTCTGAATCCGGGTAAGCCTGTCAAAGTCGGCCATGCCGTCGAAGTCATTCAGTTCCAGCCCTGTATGATCGGTTATTACAATATTGTTGTCGTTCAAACCCTCTACCGCAAATTTAAGGAGCTTCTGAATCCCTTCAATTTTTTTCCGGTTCTCCACTATATCGCTGCCGGGCTTAGGCGTAATAACAACGCTTGCTGTAACCGGATTCTGATCCGATCGGAATAATTCCCTTTCCGGCCATACAACCGTAACATTTACATCATCAACGCCGTCAATGGCCTTTATATGATCGGTTATCATCCGTGTCTGGGCGCGGCGGAAGTTTACATTCCGCTCAAAGTCGGTGATTGTCCATCGTTCCCTGTCAAAGATCTGCCAGGGATCAATTCCGCTTGGAATTAAATCTTCCCTGATAAGAATGGCCCGCATCTTTCTCGCCGTGGATTCATCGGGTACCTGCACCATTCCGGCCGGGGTAACACTAACCCTTACCCCTTCCTGGTTCAGCCTTAGCACAATCCGGTCAAGCGCCATCTCGTCCCTGATCGGTGCGTCTATTACCGAAACAAGGGTTGGCGCGGAAGATACCTTGAACAGCGCAACCAGGCCGCCGATAATTACGACGGCAATTCCGATTAGGATAACCCGCTGTACAATAGACCATTTTGACCAAAGAGCGGAAAATTTAATGATGATTTTTTTAAAATATTCGTTCATGTCCCCTCCCCCAAAAGGTTTATCTTGTATTTATCAAATCTCTCCAGCCCTGTACAAGCCTGTTTAATACATTGCGCGTAATGCTTAATGATAAATTGGCCTGCGCCTGGGCGATTGTAACATCGTGTGCATCCACTGAATCGGGGTTTAAGATTGCCTCGGTCTGCAGATGACTGGCAAACTGCTGTGCCCCCGAAACACTGTCCAGCGCCTGCAGCATAGCCTGTTCAAAAGTGCCTGCCCTTGTAACATGCTGCGCGCCAATCTTTTCTTCCAGCGCGAGTATGTTTCTGCCGCTTCCGGCATACGGACTGTCCGGAACTTCCATGTGTTTTGCGCGGGTCAGTCTCATTGATGTTGAGTAATCCTTCGCTGCCGACGCGCTGATGTAGGCTTCGTTATTGAATATTTTCACAATTCCCTCCCAATACCTTTTCTATTGTTATCTGCCTATCTCCAGGGCTTTCTGAAACATGGCCTTGGAGCCTTCGATAATGGCTGCATTGGCTTCATAAGACCTGGAGGCGGAGATCATATCCACCATCTCGGTTACAACATCTACATTCGGAAGTTCCACATAACCTTCCCTCGGCCCCGATTTTATTGCATCCGGGTGCGTAGGGTCCCACATCAGTTTATTTTCCGTGGCGTAGTCCTTCTGAATCTCCATGACTCTTACCCCCCTGCCAATTCCGTTATCAATGGACTGGGGCAGGAAGGGCGATCGCCAATAGGGGCTTTCCACTCTTGGCCGCATAATTACACGGCTGCGCCTGAAAGGACCGCCTTCACTGGTTCTTGTAGTGTTTACATTGGACATATTGTCGGCAATTACATCAAGCCGTACCCTTTCGGCGCTTAGGCCGGTAGCCGCTATGTTAATAGAACTGAATAAACCCATCTATTAGCTCCTTAATACCTGATTTAACTGGTTAAATTCAAATGCCGCCGACTGGGCAAAAATGTTGTAGCTCATCTGGTTGTTAACAGAAAGCATGAATTCCTGCTCCGGATCAACATTATTTCCGTTATTATTATAAGTACTCGTATAGTCCAGCACACGGCGTACCTGTACGTCCCTGTAATCCCTTGGTTTCCAGTTTGGGATATGTTTCGGATTCGTAAGCGTTAATTCCAGGGCCGGCCTCTGTTTTTCCGACTCCAGCGCCCGTTTCAGCTCGCTTTCGAAGTTCACAATAGACCTCTTAAAGTTGGGAACGCCGGAGTTGGCGATATTGTTTGCTATAACCTGGCGGCGCACTACTGTGGTATCCATAGCCCGGTGGAGCAAATCAACAGTTCTCGCAAATGTATTCATAAAAAACCTTCTCCCATATTAAACATCGGCGCTTATCTTAACCCCCTTTATAATATATACCGTCCAAGATCCTGATCTTTTACAACATCAGCCAGCTTTTCATCCACATAACCCTCGGTTATTACCACCTTGGACGGGGCAATATCGGAGGCCTCAAAAGAAAGTTCCTCCAGCAGGGTTTCCATAATTGTATGCAGGCGCCGGGCTCCTATATTTTCCAGGCGCGAATTAACCTCTGCGGCAAGCGCTGCCAGGCGATCGATGGCCTCCGGAGTAAATTCTATTTCAACGCCTTCGGTTCCAAGCAGTTCGATATACTGCCTTGTAAGGGCGTTTTTTGGTTCGGTCAGAATACGCAGGAAATCGTCCTTACCAAGGGAATCCAGTTCTACCCGCAGGGGGAAACGCCCCTGCAATTCGGGAATAAGATCCGATGGCTTGGCGATATTAAAAGCGCCGGCTGCAATAAAGAGAATATGATCGGTATTTACCGGCCCCCATTTTGTGTTGACAGTAGCGCCTTCGACGATGGGAAGAATATCCCGTTGAACTCCTTCCCGTGAAACATCCGGGCCGCCCCTCTCTCCTTTAACCGCAATTTTATCAATCTCGTCTATAAAAACAATGCCGGTTTCTTCCACCCGCTGTCTGGCTTCATCGCTCACCCTGTCGCGATCGACAAGTTTCTCGGCTTCTTCGGCCTTCAGTATCTCCTTTGCCCTGGCAACCGTAACAACTTTTTTCTTCTTGCCGCCTCCGAAGAATCCGGCTATTCCCGAAAGGCTCGATTCCAGATCTTCCATGCTCGCGCCCATCATTTCGATGGCGGGAAACTGAGGGTTCTGGTTAACCATTAGCTCAACTGTCCTGTTGTCCAGTTTGCCTTCGCGGAGCATGGTTCTAAACTTTTCCCGGGTTGCCTTGAATTTATCATCTTCTCCGTCTGAACCGCCGCCTGGTTCGGAAAAACCATTAATCTCATCAGAATTAAAGTTATCGGGCTTATCAATTTTTTCTTTTATTTCTTCTTTTCCTGCATCCTTTGGATAAAACGGAATACCGACCTGAATGGCGGTTCCAATCAGGCTTCCGTTGGAGTTTTCGGGATTGATGGAAAAAGCCCCCATAGGACGAACTACCGGAGAAGGTTTTGACTTTTTATCTGTTGTTTTTTTTCTGTTGGATGGAAGCAGCAATTCCAAAAGGGCTTCCTCGGCTCGTTTTTCCGCTTCTATTGTTACCGATTCCTGCATTTCCTGTTTAACCATTTGGAAACCGGCCCCCATAAGATCACGGATCATGGATTCGACATCACGCCCTACATACCCCACTTCGGTATACTTGGTTGCCTCCACTTTGATAAAGGGCGAGCCGGCCAGCTTGGCAAGACGCCTTGCAATCTCTGTTTTTCCAACGCCGGTCGGCCCGATCATAAGAATATTTTTCGGCGCGATATCTTCGCGTATTTCCGGTTCCAGCTTTAATCTTCTTATACGGTTGCGCAGTGCAACCGCCACAGAACGTTTTGCCTTTTTCTGGCCGACAATGTACTTGTCCAGTTCTGCTACAATTTCCCTGGGACTCAGTCTGTTAAGCTCTTCATCTTTTTTCTTTTTGTCGTTCATTTTATTTAAGCTCCCAATTCTTCCAGAGTTATCTGCATATTTGTATAGATACAAATTGTACCTGCTATTTTAAGGCTCTTTTCGGCAATTTCCGCGGCGGAAAAATTGCTGCCGTCAAGAAAGGCCAGAGCTGCGGCAAAAGCATAATTGCCTCCCGAACCGATTGCCAGGGCGTTTTCGGCCGGTTCGATAACATCCCCGGTACCGGAAATCAGCAGGGTCTTGGACAGATCGGCTACAAGCAGCAGGGCCTCCAGACGCCGCAAGGTGCGATCCATGCGCCAGTCCTTGGCAAGCTCTACTGCCGATCTTAAAAGATCGCCTGAGTATTCCTTTAGCTTTGCCTCGAATCTGTCAAACAGGGTGAATGCATCTGCCGTCGCTCCGGCAAAACCGCAGAGAACCTTTCCGTCCATCAGGCGGCGTACCTTACGGGCGTTGTTCTTCATTACAGTCTCGCCCATTGTCACCTGTCCGTCGCCTGCCATGGCAACCTTGCCGTCTTTTCGTACGGCAATAACAGTTGTACTTCTGAATAACTTCTTGCTATCAGTCATCTCTCCCCCTCTATTCTCTTTCACCTTTTCTCTTTTACCGCGTGCGGGTGCGCCTTTTTGTATACCTTCTTTAGCCCCTCGATATTAACATGGGTATAGCGCTGTGTAGTGGAAAGACTGGAGTGCCCCAGCATTTCCTGAACAATCCGCACATCGCAGCCCGAGTTAACAAGATGAGTTGCAAAACTGTGGCGCAGACTGTGGGGATGGATTCTTTTCCCCAGTCCCGACCGCTGTGCGTAACGCTCAATTATCCATCGGACACCCGGCACTGAAATAGGTCCTCCATTTCTATTGATAAAGAGCGCTCCATTAATGGGAGCCCCTTTCTCCTGATTCATTTTTATACGCTGCGCCCTTTGCGGAAGGTAATCTTTAATGGCCTCTTTCGCTTCATCAGAAAAAAACACATGGCGTTCCCTGCCGCCTTTTCCTGTTATTCTGGCACCCTCCATTCTGCCTGTAATGTTTTTTATATCCAGCGAAACCAGTTCCGATATTCGTAAACCGGCCGAATACATTGCCATGATCAAGGCCTTGTCTCTGGCAGGCCACAGGATCCCTGACTTTTCAGGAAGCTGGGCAAAACCGGCCATTTCTTTTTCCCACAACACTGTCGGCAGGTTCCTCGGTGTTTTGATATTCCGAAGACTGGCACAGGGATCGTCATTGCGTTTTTCGAAACGTACCAGCCAGCGATAAAAACCCCTTATTGATGAAAGGCAGCGGTTAACGCTGCTTGGAGCTATACGTTCTTCACTTAGGTCGGCAATAAAGCCCTGCACCTCGAACGATTTTGCCCCGATGGGGTCTATATCGTGGTTTTCACAGTAGTTCGTAAAATGAGCAAGGTCATTATGGTACGCTTCCAGAGTCCGTTCCGACACGCCTCTTACCGCTCCCAAATATGAAAGATACTCCTGCATCACTTTAGAATCATCTCTATTCTCCATTACTTTTTCTCCACCTCCTGCTCTTCTGCAGAATGAAGATAATCACAATCGGGATTGATACATGCCTTGTGACTGCCGTTCTTTTTATCAGTTTTTTCAACCAAAAATTTTCCGCACCTGGGACAATTTTGATCTATCGGCTTAAACATGCTGATAAAATCGCATTCGGGATATTTTACACATCCGTAAAATTCCTTGCCCCTGCCCTTTGCTTTTCTTGCGACAACGTCTCCGCCGCACTTTGGACATTCCGCAAGCGGAATGGATTTGGTATTCCTGCATTCTGGAAAGCCTGAACAGGCAAGGAAATAGCCAAAGCGTCCAAGTTTTTTCATTATCGGCTTACCGCACTTTTCACAGGTGTACTCGGTTGCTTCATCAAGAGAGCCCTTAAAAGACTCAAGTGTCTTTCCTACCTCATCAACCCTTACCTTAAAGGGCGACCAGAATTCCCGTATCATTTCCGGCCAGCTAATCCTGTTTTCTTCTACTTCATCAAGTTTCTTTTCCATGCTCGCGGTAAAAGCCGCATCCACATACTGGGGAAAGTATTCAACCAGCATATTATTGATAAGTTTTCCAAGCAATGTAGGAACAAGCTGTTTGTTTGACCTTGTAACATAGTAGCGATCAAGCAAAACCGAAATGATGGGCGCGTAAGTAGAAGGTCGCCCGATTCCCTTTTCTTCGAGCGTCTTGATTATTGTCGCGTCCGTATACCGGGCCGGCCCCTGGGTAAAATGCTGCTGCGGGTAAAATTTTTCAATTAAAACTTTTTCCCCGGTTTTAAGAAGCGGATAGGGATTCCCCTTATCTTCTTTTGATGAAAGCAGCTTCATCACTTTGTAAAAACCTTTCTCGATAAATTTGGTTCCGGTAATGCGGAAAATAGCTTCGTCTGAGCCGCTGACAGATTTAATATCTGCGCTGACTGTTCTTGTTTTCGCATTGATCATTTGACTTGCGACAAAGCGTTCCCAAATAATTGTATAAAGGCGGAGTTGATCCTTGTTCAAATATTCTTTTACATATTCCGGCGTATAGCCGGTGTATGTCGGCCTGATTGCTTCATGCGCGTCCTGTGCGTTCTTGCCCACAGTATATTCATTCGCTTTTTCCGGCAGTTCATTGGGATGGTTTTTACCCAGCCATTCCCGGACATCATTAATTGCAGTCTGGGAAATACGCACAGAATCGGTGCGCATATAGGTTATCAAGCCCACCCTTGATTCGCCGATATTAACGCCTTCGTAAAGTTGTTGGGCAACCTGCATTGTTTTGCGGGAACTGAAACCAAGACGGTTTGCCGCAGACTGCTGAAGCTGAGATGTGGTAAAAGGAGGCTTTGGACGAATGCTTTTATCCGTCTGCCGTACGTCCAAGACCATGCAATCTGAATTTTTAATGATATTGATAATCGTGTTTACATCGGTTTCATTTTTAAGTTCCGGTTTAACACCGTTCCACAATACAAGCTGGGCGGTGTAAACAGTTTTTCCGACTTTGAAATCCGCTTCCAGTGTCCAGTATTCATCGGGAATAAAATTTTCTACTTCTTTTTCCCGTTCGCAGATAAGGCGAAGCGCGACGGACTGTACCCGTCCGGCAGAAAGACCGCTCTTAACTTTTTTCCAGAGCAGCGGCGACAGATTGTAGCCAACCAGTCTGTCCAGGACACGCCTGGCTTTTTGGGCGCCAACCTTGGACTCGTCTATTATACGGGGAGTTTCCACAGCGTCTTTAATGGCCTGCGGAGTTATTTCATTAAAACTAATCCTTTGTATTTGGACTGTTTTTGTTTTTGATGATATGGCGTTGCGCAGATGCCAGGCGATCGCCTCCCCTTCCCTGTCAAAATCGCTGGCCAGCAGTACCGTATGTGATTTTTTTGCATCGGTCTGTAATTCTTTTAGTATCTTTGCCCGCCCGCGAACTGTGATATATTCAGGTTCAAAATCATTTTCTACATCAATGCCAATGCGGGACTTGGGTAGATCTATCAGATGCCCCATGGAGGCCTTGACTATGTAATCGCCGCCAAGATATTTTTCTATGGTTTTCGCCTTTGCCGGAGATTCCACAATAACAAGAATATTCTTGTCATGCTTGTCGTTCTTTTTCTTTTTAAGAGGAGTTTTACTCTTTGTTTTTTTAGTCTGCGCTTCTGCTGCCATAATTACTCCTTACAATTCGATATCCAGATATTTTGCCATTGATACCGACAGTTCTCTGCCGGTGTCTGCTGTTTTTTCATTGCCGGAAGAAACACAAGCGGCTGCAATTTCTTCCTTGTAATACATCATCTTCCATTTTTCCAATATATCACCGCAGCTTTTAACGATCTCCGCTCCATCGCGAACCAGATTTGCCGTTCCGCTTCTGTCGTAAATTGTTCGTTTGTGAACCGCATTATCTTCCGCACAGCCGCAGGAAGCGACCCATAGTTCCCTGCCCTGCTCAAGTGCATGTTCTGCTGTAATAAGCGCTCCAGAACGCAGCGGGGCTTCCACAATTAAGACAGACCGCGACAGGCCGGAAATGATTCTGTTCCTTGCCGGAAAATTTGATTTATATGGAAAGGTACCCGGTGGATACTCAGACAAAATTGCGCCGCCGGTTTCCAGAATACGCCTTGCCAGAGGTCTGTTGGCCGACGGATAAATTTCATCAACGCCGGAGCCAAGGACGGCGAATGTGGCTGCACCGCCTTCGAGATTTCCCCTGTGAGAGATGGCGTCTATTCCAAGGGCAAGGCCGGAAACGACAGAAATCCCCAGTCGCCCCAGATCCCGTGCTACTGTAAACGCCTGGGCTGATGCCGCTGGACTTGGCTTCCTGGTACCCACCATGCCAAGCAGGGGCTTATCCGAAGGAGGAAGCAGTCCCCTGTAATAAATCACCGGCGGCGGATCGTATATCTGCCGTAAAAGAGGCGGGTATGCGCCTTCGCTCCATCCAACCCATTGTATTGAACGAGCTTTACACTGCTCAGCGAGCCGGTGAGCCATTTCACAGATTGCATCTATATCCCAAAAATATATAAGAGGATGCTCAAGTATCGCTTCGATATCTCCTTTGGATGTTTTGATAAGCTCGTCTTCGCCGGTAAATTTTTCACACAGAGTTATCCGGTCTTTAAGTTTAAGAGCCGGCAAAAGCGAGATGATCAAATCCAAAAGACTTCTTTCATCCATACATCATCCTCATAATAAGTTCTTTATTATTTTGTGCCTCAGCCTTAACCTTTGCATCTTTGGTTCGGGCAATTATCCTGTCATAAAGCGATACAGCCGGTTCAAAACTTTCAGTCATATAGTATGACCTGGCAAGAACAAACATTGCAGGCACATCGTTTGGAAAAATCGATAAATAATTTTCCAGCAGAGGAATTGCCTCCGCCGGCCGATCCAGTTCAAACGCATACAACACCCCCAGTGCATACATTGGTTTGTTATACTGTTCGTCCAGCTCCAAAGCACGTCTATATGCGTTTTCCGACAGGGTAAAATAATGATTTCTTTCATTTCCGGCGCTCGATGAAAACCCGATAACGGATTTTGCCACAATTCCGGCGGAAACACCCGTTAAATAAAATATGGTGGGATCCTCGGAATTAAAATACAAAGCCCTTTCGTAGGCGGCAAGGGCATCCTGGTGCATATTCCTGTCTGCAAGTCTGATTGCGAGAATTTTCCAGTAAGTTCCTGTTTGAGCGCCTTCTTTTACATTAAGCTCTATCTGCGCTTCGTAAAGAGCGATTGCCTGCCTTAGACCTTCTATGGTTTCGGGAGGACCTCCCCTGGGACTTAATTCGGCAATCCGCTTCGACAACTCCCTGCGAACCTTACTCCTTTCGCCCCGGTAAACCCATACTACCAATGTACCTATAAGCGAGAGAATAAGAACGCCGGTTATTATATCTTTAATCTTTTTCATACTTTAAATATCACTCATTTTCCCATATAAAGAAAGTTTAGGTAAAAACCGCTTGTGATTTTCACGCAGAACCTTAACATCAACGTGGGTATAAATCTGGGTTGTGCTAAGATCCGCATGCCCTAAAAGTTCCTGTACCGTTCTAAGATCGGCTCCTCCGGCTAAAAGTTCGGTGGCAAAACTATGCCGCAGTGTATGAAGGCCGGAAGGTGTTCCGGCTATGCCGGCCGCCTTTGAATAATTTTTCCAGATGCCTTTTCTGGAAAGCCTCTTCCCTCTTCTTCCGATAAAAAGCGCCTTTGACTGCCTTCCCTGGACATTCTTGCTGGCAATATACGGCCTGGCTTCGTAAAGATACTTCTTCAACCAGGACGCCGCTACCATTCCAAAGAGGGCAAGCCGCTCCTTGTTTCCCTTTCCCCTGACTTTAGCTACCCCTCCTTCAAGATCAACATCCCGTATATTCAGGGCAGCCGCCTCGGAAACCCTAAGACCTGCCGAGTATAAAAGTTCAAAGATGCAGCGATCCCTGACGCCAAGCGGGCTTTCGACATCTACTTTTTCAAAAAGATCTTCAACAGTTTTACTGTCCATTACTTGCGGAAGTTTCATACGGCGTTTCGGACTTTCCAGTGTCGCCGCCGGATTATTCAGGATGATTCCCTCATCTATGGCAAATCGGAAAAAAGAACGCAGACAGGAGATAGCCTTTGCGGCGGACCTGGAATCGATTCCATCTTCGTTACGACGCTTTGTAATATAAGCGGCAAGTTGGTCGGTTTTAACTTCGGCGACAGGAATCATTTCCTCTGTTATATAGTCCAGGAAGCGAGAAACTTCCAGCCTGTAAGTTTCCTTTGTCAGTACAGAATGATGCTCAACTGCAATAAGCCGGGAACAAAACCTGTCCAGCAACTGTCGATTATCCAATCTAGTTTATCCCCGCTTTAACATTGATATAACCCTGATCCTGCTGTTCAGGTAATTCATTGATAGTCTTTTCCTGCCAATAATCATGATTTCTTAACAGGGCAGGCACATCCAAATCTTCATGGTATTCCCGCTGGGGCAGATAACCGAGAAAATCCGGCTTTTTGGCTCGCTCCCTCATTTGAACATAATCACTGTAATTGATAAAATCGGTTTCTTTGGGCTTGGAATTACCGGCAGGCAAACTCACCCCATCGTTCCTGGCACTGTCGAATCCCGTCGCAATTACGGTTACCTGAACACAATCTCCAAGTTCCGCTTCGAAACGCAGGCCATGAATTATATTAACTTCCGGATCTGCCTTTGCCCTGATCGTGTTAAGCACTTCATCAACTTCCACAAGGGAAATATCATCCGGGCCGGCGATATTTATCAGTATTCTTGTCGCTCCGTCAATACTTGTATCCTCCAACAGCGGGTTATCAATTGCATTACTTGCAGCTTCCTTTGCGCGATTATCTCCCGAGCCAAGTCCAATCCCCATTAAGGCATCTCCCTGTCCTTTCATGGTAGTTTCGACATCTGCAAAATCAGTATTGACGATTCCTGTCTTTGTAATAAGGTCGGCAATTCCTTTTACTCCCTGGCGCAGTATATCGTCTGCCAAAAGGTAGGCTTGCTTCAGAGACGTACTCCGCTCCACCAGCTTAAACAAATGCTGATTGGGAATTACAATTAGCGTATCCACTTCTTCGCGTAATTTGTCGATTCCTTCTTCTGCACGCTTCATTCTGTAGCGCCCTTCGTTGTCGAATGGCTTGGTAACAACCGCTACTGTCAGCGCCCCCTGTTCTTTCGCTACTCTGGCGATAATCGGAGCGGAGCCCGTGCCTGTACCGCCGCCCATTCCTGCTGTAACGAAGACCATGTCCGATCCCTTTAGGGCATCGGCAATCATTAAACGGTCTTCTTCCGCTGCAACCTCGCCGATTTCCGGTTTGCCTCCTGCGCCCCGGCCGCCGGTTAGCTTGGCCCCGATTTGCAGTTTTGTCGGTGCTTTGCTTTTGTTGAAGAGATCCTGCATATCGGTATTGACCGCGATAAACTGGACTCCCGTAAGACCGCTTTCGATCATGCGGTTTACCGCATTTGATCCGCCGCCGCCGGCGCCGATAACCTTGATGGTTGCCGGAACCGACTCCTCCTGCGGTTTAAATTGAAGCACCGGTGTTTCAAAACGTGCTACTTCCTCACGTACCGCGAAAATGTTCATTAAGTCCCTCCCATACTTTTTCTTTTATCTGACCGGCAGTTTCCGCCGCTCGATTGATTCTACAAAAACTCCTCTTTTAGCCATGTTTTAAATTTCTCTATCAGCTCCGGATATTTTTTTTCTCCCTGCCTTCCGTCGTTCCCCTGCTGCTGGCCCGATAACCCTTCCCGTTTTTTTCCTTCGAGAATGAGCCCAATTGCAGTGGCATAGGAAGGGCTGCGGTATTCTTCTACAAGACCGGATAAATCCGCCGAAGGAATTGGGCTTCCAATTCTCGCCGGAAGTTTGAAAATCTGATTTGCCAGTTCCACTACACCAGAAAGCTGAGCGCCGCCGCCTGTCAGTACAATTCCACCGCCAAGAGGCCTGGAAAGATTCAGCTTGTCCAGTTTTTCTTTTACCATATTAAATATTTCTTCCATTCTCGGTTTGATGATGGCATGAATCTGCGAGCGTGGAATGGACAATGGCGGTCTGCCGCCAACACCGGGAACAATAATTTCTTCGTTATCCTCAAGATTTCCTTCCCAGCAGCAGCCGGCATCAATCTTTATTTTTTCCGCTGTATCTATTGGAATATTTTTTATTATTGATATATCATTTGTTACCTGCTGCCCCCCGGCGGGAATTGTAAAAGTAGAATATGGAGCGCCTTCTGCATAAACCAAAACATCGGTTGTTCCCCCGCCAAGATCTACCAGCACCACACCAAGATCAATTTCTTCCCGCGTCAGAACCGCAGTCCCTGCCGCCATCGGCTGCAGAACAAGGGCATTTACCCTGAAGCCTGCCCTGTTAACACACTTAACAAGGTTTTGGCCTCCGGTAACGGTGCAGGTAATAATATGCACTTCCGATTCCAGACGGACGCCAATCATGTCCAGGGGATTTCGTATTCCCTTTTGATCATCTACGGTAAAGGTCTGCGGGATCACTTCCAGTATCTGTCTGTCCATCGGTATAACCACCGCTCTTGCCGCTTCGATTACACGGGCTACATCCTCTTTACCAATTTCCCTTGTTTCGCGTTTCTTCCCGGTAATCGCGACAACCCCTTTAGAATTAAACCCGTTAATTTGGCTGCCCCCGACACCAGTCCAGCAGTTGTGTACCTCGCGGCCGCTCATCATTTCGGCGGCTTCAATCGCGCCGGAAACCGCACGCAGAGTGGCTTCAATATTAACAACAATTCCCTTTCTTAAGCCTGTCGAAGGACAAAGCCCCGTTCCGGTAATCTCAAGAATTCCATTACTGTTATATTCGCCGATAACGGCGCACACTTTTGTCGTTCCAATATCAAGACCGACAACAATATCGTCATTAGCCAGAGTGAGCCTCCTTTATAGTATATGAACCCATGCCGGATCTAAAATCGATCTCCTGGGGTTTCGGAGTTCTGGTTTTGAATACATCAAGCATAAGCATCACATATCGAAGGGTTTCTTCAGAAATATTTTTTTCCAGTCTAACCCTGATTGGACTGTGAATTGAATAAAGAATCAGATCAAAATCATCAAAATCCTTGCGGTTGATTCTGATTTCGGACAAAGCAGCCAAAAGCTCTGGCGAAGAAAAACCAATTACCGATATTTCTTCCAGCAGGGGTACAAATGCGGCAGGCAGCTTCATGCCCGGAGCCGGATTTTCAAAAGCCAGACCGGAGATAACCGGCACGGTTGTTTGTGAAGACTCGTTTGTTATCTTAAAAACCACTCCCTGTCTGTCAATATGAAGTTGCCGCTGCCTGCCGTTGATTGCCGCAAGCGAAACTGCAACAGAAACTCTCGGCTCAAGATAAATTGACAGCCTGTCCGGAAAGCGCTTGATTACTCTGGCGGATTCCACAAGAGGGTGCGTATAAAGCTGTCTTTGTATGTCCAGCGCTTTAACTGAAATGAATGAAGCGCTTTCGGAAATATTGGCATAGCCAAGAACCTGCGCATTATTAAAACCGGCAAAACCGTGCACATCAACCGTGGTAAACGGGATACACGGGCTGACAATAAAAAGCCAAATTAGATGCCCGGCAAGGATAATGCCCGCAAACAAAAGCAGCCGTTTTAATCCCTTTTCAATTTTACCGGTCGATCTTTCAACGGTTTTTTCATCTTCTGCTGAGCCGGCATAACCGCAGCTGTAACTACCTGACATCCTGGTTCTCCAAAGAATTAAAATAATCGTAGCTCTGGCCGTAGTCTATATTATTAACGTTCTCTTTTTTACCGCTGTTTCTGGCAACATTAACAATGAAACCCGCACTTACAAGAGTTGTAATAAGCGCTGAGCCTCCGGATGAAAAAAACGGCAGCGGCACTCCGGTAGCAGGAAGCGCCCCGGAAACAACGGCTATGTTCAGAAGAGCCTGCGAGGCAAGCATTGTTACAAGGCCATACGCCAGTAAAGATTTATATACTGATGAACTTCTCCATGCTCCGCGGTATCCCTGAATTATAAAAATGGAAAAGAGAATAAAGAAAAACAGCACTCCTATAAAACCCGTTTCCTCGGCAAATGCACAAAAGATAAAGTCGGATTGTATTTCCGGGACACTCGCTATCTTCCGCGTTCCCTGCCCAATTCCCTTTCCAAGAAATCCGCCGGAAATAATTGCCAGAAGGCTTGAACGAACCTGATAACCTGCCCCCAGCGGGTCCCATTCGGGTTTTACAAAACTCAGCAGCCGCCTTACCCTGTGTTCTTTGGTAAAAACCAGCAACGCCGAAACAGGCAGCATCATAATAATGGCGGCAAAGAAATAGCGAAGGCGCAGTCCCGCCAAAAAGAAAACAGCCAGGGCATTAAACGCTATGAAAATTGCAGTCGAGAAATTATTTTGCAGATAAATAAGAATAAAGAAAATGCCGGTAATTAGCACCGGAAGAACAATTCCGGAATTATTCATTTCTATACTGTCCTTCTTTTTATCCAGCCTGTGTGCCAGATACATCGGAAGCGCCAGTTTTACCAGTTCTGACGGCTGGTATGTGGTGGCCGAACCGATTTTTATCCAGCGGGAGGCGCTGTTACGTTCTACTCCTATGCCGGGAACCAGAGTCAACAGACAAAGAACTACGGCAAGAATAACCAGAGGAGTAATAAGTACTCTGATTTTTTCCAAATCCAGACGCGTGCAGATGAAAAATAGCACGATCCCAACTAAACCGAATACTGACTGTCTTCTTATAAAGTGATAACTGTTCTCGTAAAATCTCTGTGCAAATGCGTATGAAGATGAATAAAGGGTCACGAGTCCAACACCTGTTAACAGAAGCACACAGGCGCATAAAAGGTGGGTAGAATTGATGCCGGTATTTTTATCAGTTTCTAACTTATACACAACAACCGCCTACTGTATCTTCAATGTCGAAAGGGCAATGATCGCAAACAGCCCGCCCAGTATCCAAAAACGAATTACAACTTTAGCTTCCGGCCATCCGGAGAGCTCGAAGTGATGATGAAGCGGCGCCATCTTGAAAACCCGCTTTTTCCTTATTTTATAGCAGCAAACCTGGATAACCACCGAAGCAATTTCCAGGACAAAGACTCCGCCGATTACCAGAATAAGAATTTCTTTTTTGATGATAAGCGAAATAACGGCTATAACTCCGCCGAGAGACAAACTGCCTACATCGCCCATAAAGACTTCGGCCGGATAGGCATTGAACCACAGGAAGCCGATGCAGGCCCCGGCCGCCGCCAGGCAGAAGACTGTCAGTTCACCTGCACCGGGAATGTAGGGAATTCCAAGATATGAAGAATAGTCTATTCGCCCTGTTATGTAGGTAAGGATTGCAAGGGTAATAAAGACGAGGATAAGCAGCCCGGCCAAAAGCCCGTCAAGGCCGTCGGAAAAATTTACCGCATTGGATTCGGCTACAATCAGCAGAACCCCAAAGGGAATCCAGAGCCAGCCCAAATCGATCACAGGGTTCTTAAAGAAGGGAATGTAAAGAGAAGTGATATCTTCCCCGCCGGAAAAATATAAAATAAGTACGATTGTTATGGCAATCAACGCCTGCCCTGCGAGCTTTCCCCACACAGGCAGCCCTTTGGAGTTATTCCGCCTGACTTTAAGAAAATCGTCCATAAAACCTATTGTACCGAAGGCGGCAAAAGAGCCCATTACTATCCAGATCATTGGACTGCCAAGATCACCCCAAAACAGCATGGAAATTAAAACAGAAATAATAATAAAGACCCCGCCCATTGTAGGGGTTCCGGTCTTTGCCAGATGAGTTTCCGGACCGTCCTCGCGGATTGATTGTCCGATTTTAAGTTTCCGTAAAATCTCAATAATTTTTCCGCCAAACAAAAAGCAGATCAACAGGGTGGTTAAGGCTGCATAGGCGCTGCGAAAAGTAAGATACAAAAAAACATTGACAGGAGTAAAGTATCTAACCAGAGGATAGATGAACTCAAGAAACATCCGGCGCCTCCTGCCCTGTTAACATTCCGGTTAAACGCTCAAGAGCGCAGCCCCTGGAGCCTTTAAGTAAAACAAGATCGTCTTTATGAACGAACTTGTCCAGCGCCATAGAAAGTTCGTCTATATCTTCAGAATGGAAAAAGGGCTTTTTTTTCATTTGTGCGCAGGCTATGCGGCACTCTTTTCCGAAAAGAAAAACCATATCCGCTTTTGAACCGTCTGCCTGTAAACCAAGCTGCTCATGGGCAGGACGTGAACTGCCGCCCAGCTCCAGCATATCTGCCAATACATAGATGCGTCTGCCGTGCCATTCCAGACTGTCGCATAATTCCAGGGTCTTGCGTACCGCTTCCGGCGAAGCATTGTAACAATCGCGCAATACCGTTGTCCTGCCCTTGAGAATTTCGCTTCTGCCGAACATGGGTTTTACCGATTCAATGCCCTGTTTTATCGCGCTGGCGCCGACAGACACCTCGCGGGCAATGGCAATGGCGGCCAGAGCATCGGCAAGGTTGTGTTTACCAGGCAGGGCAAGGCGAATCTTCTCTCCCGCCCATGTGATTTCAGTCCCATCCAGGCCAAGGCTCCTGATATTTTCCAGCTCTGTAAAAGAAGCTGCGCTGTAAAAAATAACCCTTCCCTTTACGCCTTCAGCAAGATAATCCCGCCATTCATCTTCGTACGGAATTAAGGCGGCATCGTTAACGGCAAGGTGAGAAAAAATATTTTTTTTCTCCTTGGCTATCGACTGTTTACTGCCGAGAATTCCGATATGGGCGGAACCTATATTTGTAATTAAAGCGATGTTTGGTTTTAAAACGGCGGAGAGTTCGGCGATTTCCCCTTTCCGGTTCATGCCTAATTCAAAAACTCCGGCCTCGTGATTGGAGCGCACCGAAAAAACCGAAAGGGGAAGCCCTGTTTCCGAATTAAGGTTGCCCATATTCATTACAGTTTCTTTTTCCCGGGAAATAATTGCTGCGGCCATTTCTTTTGTTGTCGTCTTGCCGCTGGAGCCGGTAATCCCGATTTTAAGGAGTTTTGGGAACTTTCCAAGATAAAAACCGGCCGCTTCCTGTAACGCCTTTAGGGAATTATCTACCGCCAACAGATCCTTACCCATGCTTTTTGCCGTATCTACAAGATTAAAGTCCGCCAGTTTCGAAGATTCCACTATGGCACCGGAAGCCCCGGCGCGGAAAGCCTCGGCAACATGATGATGGCCGTCGGTTTTCTCTCCGGCAAGAGCCACAAAAAGAGCGCCCTGCCCTATGCATCTGGAATCGATGCTTACCGATTTGATTTCTTTAGGATTTGTTTTTGAAAAAGAAAAACGCCGCGCTCCAAGAGAATGGGAAAGGCTTTCATAATCCATGAGAACCGTGTCAGAGCTCATGCCCCTTCCCCCCCTCTATTCTTACCTGCAATACGTCTTCCGGACGTATTCTCCGCAACTTCAACTCTCTTACGGCTATTTGTTCTATTCTTTCAGGCGATGACTGCACAGCGATATCTGCAATAAGCTGTTTATTGCGTTCAACAAATTCCGCCTGAGTTTTTTCGATGCGATTCACATCCAGGTTCAGCCGCTGATACCTGAAAGACTGCCAAACGCACAACCCCATCATAAGCGGTATGGCGATAACGGCAAAATACAGAAACAGATACTTCTTTAACATTGTCCGGCCTCATCCAGTACTTTTTCAACTACCCGCAGCCTCGCGCTTGTGGAAGGGGGATTAGCCTTTACTTCTTCAGGAGAAGGCACAATTCCCTTTTTTGTCAGAATATTCACGGAGCGGCGTCCCTCACATCTACATATCGGCGCTCCGGGAGGACAGGTACAGTCCTTATTCATGGTTCTGATAAAAACTTTGACTATCCTGTCCTCCAAAGAATGAAAACTTATTACCCCAAGCCTCCCCCCCGGCTCGAGGACCCTGAGCGCCCCCTCAAGGAGACCGGAAAGCCGTGAAAGCTCTCCGTTTACCGCGATTCGCAGAGCCTGAAAGGTCCTGGTCGCAGGATGTATCTGACCATTCCGGTACGAAGCCGGCACCGCTTTTTCCACGATCGACGCGAGGGCCGCGGTTGTTGTAATGGTGCCCTTTTGCCGCTCTTTCACAATTAACGAAGCAATCCGCCTCGAATAACGTTCATCAGCATTGTTGTATAAAAGATCCGCCAGATCCTTTTCCGGCAGCCGGCCCAGGAGTTGTGCCGCAGTAACGCCGCCGGAAATATCGAGGCGCATATCCAATTCTTCATTGCCCCTGAAAGTGAAACCCCTGTTGCTTTTCATGTAATGATAAAGGCTCACTCCAAGATCAATCAGTATTGTATCCGGCCGTTTAAGTGTGGAAGGGTATTCGGCGAAAAAATCCTGCGCCCAGCCGGAGTAAAAATACACCCTGGCCCCGAAGCCCTTCAGCCGTTCCTTTGCGACAGCCTGAATGGAAGCATCTACATCGACACCGGCAATTCTAAGATCGGGGAAGCGCGATAAAAAGGCGAAGCTGTGCCCCCCCTCTCCCTGGGTTGCGTCGACCATTAATTCATCACTTCCTCTGGGAGCCAGATATTCCATGGTTTCTTCCAAAAGAACCGGTATATGAACAACTTCCATACTATTCGTTAAATTCCCTGTTTCCTTTAAGTAAATCGCCCAATTCTTCTGAACCGGTTACAAATTCTTCCTCGCTTTCAGCAAGGTATGTCTTGTATTTTTCATCGTCCCATATCTCGATATAGTCGGATTGTCCCAACACAATGCAATCCTTTGAAAGACCGGCAAATTCCTTAAGGCTCTGGACTACAGGAATCCTCCCAGCCTTGTCAAGCTCTACTACCTGGGCAGGGCCAATGACCCTTCTGCGTATATTCCGGGATTTTGCGGAAAAAGGGTTGGTCGTTTTCATAATGGTCTTTTGCATGGCTTTCCACTCTTCGCAGGGATAGAGCCATAAACAGTTGTCCATACCCCTTGTAAGAAACAGGGTCGAATCGGCCAGAGCATTCCTTAATCTTGCAGGCAGACTGAGGCGGTTATTATCGTCCAGTGTTACCCGGAATTCTCCGGTTAATGTATCCATTCCACTTTTTCCTAATATTTCCCGTTTTATCCCGTTTTATCCCAGTATCTCCCATAAAAATATAAATAGTCAATAAAAAAAATCGGAAAATATTATGAATAGTAAAAAAATATTCGAATTTAACTATACATACATATAGTATGAAGGTTATATTGCAACAAACGAAAGCTTTGGATATGCTCCACTTATGTTCATAAGGGAATTTTTCATCGTTTTTCCGGAGGGCGATGTTCAGGAAATAAAAGGACGGCTTCCGATTAACTCCATAGTGGATATAAACGGCAATGTACTACCCCTTCCCCTGCCGACAAACAGGATGATAGCGTTCAAGGTGGGCAAGATCAAAACCGATGAAAACAAGGGGGGAAGTGAAACATACCATTTCCTGGAATTACTGAGCGCCGAGGAATTAATTGAGTACACATAATAAAGCCATTGGCACCTATAAAGAAAGCTCGCTTCACCGCACCCTGAAATTTCAATACAGCGGCAGGGGCGGGAGAATCGAAACTCAGGCAGGCGGCTATATTGCAGACGGCATGAATGCCCTGGGAGAATTAATCGAGGTTCAAACCGGCAGTTTCGCCCCCCTAAAGGCCAAGGTAAAAGAATTTGTGTGTTTCAGCAGGGTAAGAATTATTCATCCTGTGGCAATAAACAAGCATATTGAAGTTTTTGAGGCCCGCTCAGGTGTTAAGCCAATCTACCGGCGCAAAAGCCCGGTTAAAGGTTCTGTATGGAACCTTTTTGATGCGCTGCTGTTTGCCCCGGAACTGCCGCTTATACCGGGGGTCAGCATCGAAGTAGTCCTTGTAAGCATTGTTGAAAAGCGCGTCCGCGACGGCAGGGGCTCATGGCGCCGGAAGGGCGTGAGTATAATGGACAGAGAACTGGTAACCTGGCACGAAAGCGTTGTATTGGAAAAAAAATCCGACTATCTGCAGTTTGTTCCGTTCGAGAAAAATGAGATATTTACCAGTTCAGAGCTTGTAGAGAAAACCGGAATCGATGCAGACCTTGCGAGAAAAGCCCTGTATGTTCTTACAAAACTAAAAGTTGTAGAGAGGATTGGGAAAGAAGGCCGCCGCTGGCTTTACAAAAGAATTAACGTAAAAAAAGCAGCTAACAGAAATACTGCCAGCTGCCCATAATCTACTATAAAGTTATTTTTTGCTTTTACCAGCCATCGACCATATCGTCTTCATCACGGTTATTCTCGGCGAAGAGGTCTGTAACAGCGCGAAGATCATCAAAATAAATGTAATAGCTTCCGTAAGCTTCCATGGGATCGCAGTCAATGCGGAACCCCATAATCTTGAGCCCCATCTGGTTGTTATAATGGTAATTCCGCTGTACTACACCGTGAATACCGTCTTCAGCCTGCGGAGGTATGGCTACCGTAACTTTCTTCCAGCCCTGGAAGTTGAGTTTTCCCATGTAAAGTTCATAGTTTCTGCCAAAAAAGTCCTGAATCAGCAGTTTTATTTCGTGGTTAAAATTACGGCCTGCAATCCACATGGAAACAGTCTTGGTAATTCCTTCCACCGGAATGGGACGGACGGGATATATGGTAAAACTGCTGTAACTGCGGCGGAGAAAATCTATCCTTGTACCAAGTACATACTCGTCACGGATATTCATGTCTTCTTCTTCCGGAATGGGCTGCTTGTCCGCCGGACCGCCGTAAAAAAGCCTTGTTGTCGGGTAACCATCATCATTTGACATGGTAGACCGCCAGAAACCATCGTACTCGAATTTATCGATAGAGACCTCTTTAAGCATCTGCTGGGCAGAATCGATCCCAATCATTTCGGGGTTTGGCGAACCTACTTCTTCCCTTTGCTGGGCAAAAAGACCGCCAATTATAAACAGGAATAACGCTAAAATTGCCAACCGTTTCATCTTAATCCTCCTCACTGGCTTCTGCCCAAAGCTGCCGAATCCGGCGGGCATCGCCCAGATCATGACCGTCGTAGTAGGTTTCAAACATATCGGTAAGGATCTTAAACTGTTTGAAATAAACATAGAAATCGTTAACCCTTTCCACCGGCTGAGTCCAAAGCCTGAACTTAACAAATCTTAAGCCCGCGTAATCCGCCGACACCCTTCTTCTCTGGGAGATATTATTCGGGACATTGGCCCGAAGATTTCTCCAGCCGGTATAGCCGATGTCTCCCAGCCTAATGGAATGAATTACTCCCTGATAATCCCTAAGAAATATCTCTATGTAGAAATTTAAATTCGAACCCCAGACCCACATGTCAAATGTACGAACCCTGCCGGGAATTGGAATTTCTATCGGTCTGTCAGGATCCTCAGCCTCGGGATCGGTAGGAAAAATGTCAATCCAGTTATATCCGCGCCGGTCAAAACGTCCGTGGAGACCGAGGCTTCTCAACTCCAACTCACCGTCAAAATTCGAACCGAAAACGGCAATCGGCCATGTATTGATGTAGGCAAGTTTTGGAAATGTTTCCGAATCGGTTATAGTAATAAACCTGCTGGCATCAGTCTTCCACACATATTCGGAATCCCCGTTAAAGTCATCAATAACTTTCGTCTGCCAGTCATTGGTAAATTCATCGCCGAATGCGGAAAGTACCGTAATAAATGCGATTATAACTATACAAATAGTCTTGAAATAACAGCGTCTCATCCCGTACTCCTTTAATATTCCTTGCATCGAATTATAATGATTTTTCAGCTTTTTGTCAAACATTGCCTGCAAATTTTTATGAAAAAAAAGCCGATTCTACCCTCATTCGGAAGCTTTTTTCACCTTCCTTAGTATATCTTTATCGGAAAATCTTGAAGATAAAACCAGGATATTCGACGGGATAAGTCCTTCCTTTTCACCTGCGGCTACCATTCTGACAGCTGGGACCAGTTGAACCCATGGGGAATCGTCCAGGATTATCAGTATATCGTTGGGTATCAAAGCCGGATCCAGCCAGGAAAACAAAATTACCGGAATTTCCAGCTGATTTTCTAAAATGTCAACGCCTGAACCGGCTAAAACAATGCAGGAGTACTGTGAAAGATCGGTGGTAGCGGAAAAATGGTTGAAATATATGGCATCCAGAACTATTTCCTGTTCCTGTAAACCTCTGAAAAGGGCTTCTCTTGCCATGGTTCTGGTTCTGACCTCCAATCTTGGATCCATATAAACAAGGGTCCTTTTTTCCAAATCTTCCGTAAAAATTCCCGCATAAAGACCGGCCTGGTAATAATCTGCCTCAATATCGGTTTTGTACCGGTAGTAGTCTTCGGTTGCCAGGGTTGCATAATTCCTGTTATCCACACCCCTGGCCTCAAGAATAACTGCCGGTATATCCGGAAATTGTTCATTGAAAAGACCGGCAGCTTCGAAAAAACGAATCGGAAAAAGAACGCAAAACGGCCTGGAATTGGTCATAGCTGAGGTAATGGCTATAATTTGAGTATCCGAGGCAGCATCATCTGCTATAAGAATGGGTATGACCCGGCGGAACAGGGTAAGAGAATCCTTGTTTATCTGCCGCTTAATTCTGGCCTCACCATAGAGGGTAACAGAAGATAAATCCGTTAAAACAAGAACAGGAGAACGCAGAAACAGAACAAGGTACGGGACACCGAATACCATTACCGCGCAGATAATTATTATATAAAACCTGCGTTTTTTTTCGCCGGCTAAACTCCAAGGCATATCCCGGACATTATACCGTGAATCCTCGAACTTGACCAAGGAGGCCGCAGGCATCATAGTATAATATATAGCACAGATAAGGAGATATTTATGACCAGTTACAGGGATTTGGGTCTGATGAACACAAAAGACCTTTTCAAGAAGGCAATGAGCGGCGGTTATGCCATTCCGGCCTATAATTTTAACAATATGGAGCAATTGCAAGCCATCATCCAGGCATGTGTTGAAACACGTTCACCGGTAATTTTACAGGTTTCGTCGGGAGCAAGAAAATACGCTAACCAGAACCTGCTGCGCAATATGGCCAGGGGTGCGGTAGAATACGCAAGGGAACTGGGGTGCGATATCCCCATTGCCCTGCATCTGGATCACGGGGACAGTTTCGAGATATGCAAGGACTGCATAGAAACCGGCTTTTCTTCTGTAATGATCGACGGATCTCACCTGCCCTACGATGAAAATGCGGCCCTTACAAAAAAGGTATGCGAGTTTGCGCATTCCCAAAAGGATTATGTAACAGTCGAAGGTGAGCTTGGAGTTCTGGCAGGAGTCGAGGATGATGTATCTTCCGAACACAGCCACTATACCCAGCCGGAAGAAGTCGTAGATTTTGTAACAAGGACCAAGGTGGATTCCCTGGCGATTTCAATCGGTACAAGCCACGGCAGGGCAAAGTTCAAGCCCGAACAATGTACCAGGGATAGTAACGGAATCCTCATTCCCCCTCCCCTGCGTTTTGACATTCTCGAAGAAATAGAAAAAAAGATACCCGGCTTCCCCATCGTACTGCATGGTTCCTCTTCTGTACCGATTGAATACGTGCAAATTATCGAAAAATACGGCGGCAAACTAACTGATTCGGTGGGCATTCCCGAGGAACAGCTTCGCAGGGCGGCAAAAAGTGCGGTCTGTAAAATCAACATCGACTCGGACGGCCGTCTTGCCATGACAGCCATGATCCGGAAAATATTCTCGGAACAGCCCGATGAGTTCGATCCGCGTAAATATTTCGGCCCGGCGCGTGATGAGCTGAAAAAACTATACGCTCACAAGAACCAGAATGTACTTGGTTCTGCAGGTCGGGTATAGTTCCGGTATTACGTTCCGGCGCGAAAAATATCCAGCAGAACGGAAATAACCGCCGGTAAGATTGAAGCGCACAGCAGCGAGAGTCCCAGCAGAGTCTGCTGGGAGAAAAATGCCCAGTAGGCAAGGGCCGCGGCGGTAAGCAGCGCCAGGATGCAAATTGTTATGAAGACCGTGATATACCAGCGGGAATGCGTCATAACGATTCCGATAAAAAATGATATTCCCACGGCAAGAGCTGTCCACAAAACAGGAACCAATACAAGCAGTATCGCATTACTGTTTACACTCCAGGTGATGGAACGCAGTGCCGCGACCGGAATTAACCACAACAGGGTAAAATTGGCAAAGTCGGCCGTCCCCCTGAATATTCGAAAAAATGTTAACAAAGCGTACAATAAAACGGGAACAATTACCGGAAGGCTTACAATATCGACAAAACCGTAAAGCCAGCGGGAAAACCCAAACCCGCCCGGATTAATAAAATAACCGAGAGAGAACTGAAAGATTGCGTTAAGACTCCCCAAAAGTAACGCCCATACTCCGCCGGAACCGCCTCCGCCGGAAAAAGAACGCCTGAACAGATAAAACAGGGGAACGAACAGAAAACAGAAAAGACTCATGGTTTATTCTATAAATAATTTTGCAGTTTGCCCATTAGCTCATTAAGCGCCAGGGGTTTTCCGATATGGGCGTTCATTCCGGCGGCGAGGCATTGTTCAATATCTTCCCTGAATACATTGGCAGTCATGGCTATAATGGGGATTCCAACTGTAAACTCGGGGCTATTATCAGCTTCAATTGCCCTTATTTGCCTTGTAGCTTCATAACCGTCCATTTCCGGCATCTGTATGTCCATCAAAATAATATCGTAATAATCCGGCGCTCCGGCAAAACGCTTTACCGCCGCAATACCGTTATCAGCGGAGTCTATTTTAATCCCTGTCGGTTCAAGAAGACTGATGAGAACCTCCCTGTTTATTTCCATATCTTCAACAAGGAGCATTCTTTTCCCTTCAAAACAATTTGCCAAAGGCCTGTATGCACTATTCAAAAACGCCTGTTTATCTCTGTCTGTACCTCTTACACTAACGGCGCTCCAATCGCCTTTTCCATCCATCTCTTCCATCTGGCTTGCCACTTCCTGCAGCTTAACAGTAAAAATAAAAGCCGCACCTTTCCCGATTTCAGATTCCACCCGGATACTGCCACCCATCATTTCCACTATTTGTTTTGAAATAGCAAGCCCCAGACCGGTGCCGCCGAATTTCCTTGATGTGCTGGAATCCGCCTGTGAAAAAGAACTAAAGAGCCTTTCCTGCTGTTTACCGCTAATGCCTATACCGGTATCGGTAACCTTTATTTTAAGGGTGCAAATATCATCATTTTTACCTTCAAGCGCCGCGTCCAACTGCAATGTTCCGCCCTCACCGGTAAATTTGACAGCATTGGAAAGCAAATTGGTAATAACCTGCGCCAGCCGCTGATCATCGCCATACAAAATTTCAGGTATATTTTTGTCTATATTAACCAGAAAATTCTGCTTCTTTTCTTCAACCTTGAAATTTATTACATTAACAATTTCCTGTAATGTTTGTTCAAAATAAAACTCACAGGGAGACAGTTCAAATTTATTCGCCTCTATCTTTGACATATCCAGAATATCGTTTATTACACCTAACAAATGGGTGGAAGCATTCTCAATTTTATTTAGGCAGTATTCCTTTTTCCCGATGTCGTCGGAATTTTTGGCGATTGATGTCATGCCGATAATGGCATTCATAGGGGTGCGAATTTCGTGGCTCATATTCGCAAGGAAGTTGCTTTTTGCCTTGCTTGCCCGTTCAGCCGCCTGCCGGGCAGAATCGCGTTCTTTTTCACGCAGGTTACGCTCAACCGCCGCAGCAATTATGCTCGATACCGTGGCGGCAAGATCGCAGTCGCCCCTGGCCCACGCTCTGGGTGTGAATTCCTCGATGCTTAAAACCGCCCATACCCTCCGTTCCACATATAAAGGCACCCAGATAAATGCTTTGGCTCCGGCGGCATCCATAACCCCAAAGCATTTTTCGGCAAGGGTGTTGCCGCAGCAAACTGCCGTAATTTGTTCTGGCTGTTCCAAAGGAAAGGCATCGCTGAACAGGCTGTTTAATCCTTTTATTTCCGAGGGAACAACTACATCACTTGATTTTATCCATGAATATATAACATGGCAGGAATCGGAATTTTCCTCTTTTAAGATAATTTCTATGCGCTGAACATTCAAAAATTCGCCCGTTATTCTAAGGGCATCCGTAATAAGCGATGTAGTTTCTTCTGTAGAAATAAAATTCCTGGAAAGCTCAGACATCAGTTCCTGCTGCCTTGCCTGCACCTGGAAAGAAAGCTGTTTCTTCCTGTTAATGTAAAAATTAAAAATACTGATAAAAAACAACAGAGCGGCGGAAATAAGGATAATAACAGACAGAATCAACATGCTGTTATCATCATAACCGATCTTTCAGGAAAATAAAGCTATTGGTACAAAGGTTTCAGTTTTTAATGAAGCGCCGCCGACAAGCGCGCCGTCGATATTTTCCTTAGCCATAAGCTGCGCGGCATTTTCCGGTTTAACAGATCCGCCGTACTGAATAATAATTTTTTCGGCGGCGTCTTTTCCGTAAAGTTTCGCGATCACTTTTCGCACAAAGGCATGAATTGCGTCGGCGTCTTCGGGGGTGGCGGTTTTCCCTGTCCCGATTGCCCAAACCGGCTCATAAGCGATTACAATACCGGAAAGCTCCTGCGCGCTTATGCCCTCCAGGCCCTTGATAGTCTGACTTTCACAGACTTCTTCCGCCCTGCCCGCTTCCCGCTCTTCCAGCAACTCGCCAATGCACAGTATCACTTCGAAACCGTGCTTTAGGGCAAGTTTAACTTTTTTGCTTATAAGCTGATCATCTTCTTTATAGACATGCCTTCTTTCGCTATGACCAAGAATGATGGTCTGCACGCCAAGGTCTTTTAGCTGCAATACGGAAACCTCTCCGGTATGAGCGCCCTGCTCTTCCGCCGCGCAGTTCTGCGCACCGAGACGGATATTCGTGCCCTTTACAACAGCTCCCACAGCCTCCAGGCTTGTAAAAGATGGTGCGACTAAGTATTGATGCTTTCCGTCTTTAAGCTGGCTGACCAGGGCTTTGGCAAGCTCCGTCGCCTCGGCGCGCGTTTTGTGCATCTTCCAGTTACCCGCTATGTAATAATTTCTGCCCATTCACTACTCCTTGCAAACTTCGATGCCGGGCAGCTTTCTGCCTTCCAGCAATTCCAGGGAAGCGCCGCCCCCGGTTGAAACATGGCTCATCCTGTCGGCAAGACCGTATTTGTTTACCGCCGCGACAGAGTCGCCGCCGCCGACTACTGTAATACATGACGAACCGGTCGCGTCTGCCACAAGTTTCGCCACTTCCTCGGTGCCCCTGGAAAAAGCGTCAAATTCAAAAACGCCGACAGGGCCGTTCCACACAATTGTTTTAGCCTTTGCCAGCGCTTCTTTATATTTCGCCAGGGTTTTCGGCCCTACATCAAGCCCAAGTAAATTGTCGGGAACATCGATTCCATTAACCGGAATCGGCTTGGCATCAGCATCAAAAATTTCCGCACAAACATGATCAACAGGCAGAATAATCTCGGTCCCTGTGCTTTCTGCTGTCCGGAGTATCTTCCTGGCGGTATCAATTTGATCTTCTTCAACTAACGATTTGCCAACCTTGTGCCCCTGGGCTCTATGGAAGGTGAAGGCCATGCCCCCGCCGATCACAAGCGCGCTTGCGTTTTTAAGAAGGCTTTCCAGCACCGCTATTTTTGAAGAAACTTTCGCGCCGCCAATAATTGCGACAAGCGGCTTTTGCGGATCTGTTACAATGGGCTCCAGATAATTTATTTCTTTTTCCATAAGGAAGCCGGCAACCGATACCGGTACAAATTTCGCGATGGAAGCTGTCGACGCATGATCCCTGTGGGCTGTGCCGAACGCATCGTTTACAAACACATCGCCGTAGGAGGCAAGTTCCTTTGCCAATTTATCGAGCTCGGCCGGCTCCTTGGCTGTTTCTTCCTTGTGGAAGCGGGTGTTTTCCAGCATAATGCACGAGCCGTCTTTTTGGCTTTCGATAAATTCTTTTTTACCGTAACAGCCGTCTTCGCCCGCGAAGATAACGGGTTTGCCGAGCTTCTTTTCCAGATATGCGGCAACCGGAGCCATGCGGTGCTTCCCCCTGATATATTCGGCCTCGTCAAAATCCCTGCCGTCCTTGGCGGCCTTCTCTTTTGCCTTTTTCGCGTCCTTGGAAGGATCTCCAAGATGCGACATCAGAGTAAGGGTTTTAACTCCCTGCCCAAGAATATACTGAATGGTTGGAAGCGCCGCCGTTATGCGCGTATCGTCCTGAACAAGGCCGTCCTTCATCGGTACATTAAAGTCGACCCGCATTATTACACGTTTACCTTTTAAGTCCACGGATTTAACAGTTTTGATCATCGTTTGCTCCTTTTAGAACATTCCTAAAATAAATCACGCAAAGACGCGAAGGGAAAAGGAAACTTTTAGCGTTATTCGCTTTTACCTTTTCCCTTCTACATTTCTCTATTTTTTGCTGTCGATATATTTTAGGAGATCGACCACTTTATTCGAGTAACCCCATTCATTGTCGTACCAGGAAACCACCTTAAAGAAACGCTTTTCTCCGGGAAGATTATTCTGTAGAGTTGCAAGGCTGTCGTAAATCGAAGTATTGGAATTATGGACTATATCCGTAGAAACAATCTCGTCATCCTGGAACTCCAAAATATTTTTAAGATAGCTGCCTGCGGCCTTTTTGAAAGCGGCGTTTATTTCTTCGATGGAAGTGTCTTTCGCCGTACGGAAGGTCAGATCGACTACAGAGCCCGTGGGTGTGGGAACTCGGAAACTCATGCCGGTCAGCTTGCCCTTTGTTTCGGGTAACACCTCGCCTACCGCCTTGGCCGCGCCTGTAGTGGAAGGAATTATATTGATGGCCGCCGCCCTGCCGCCCCGCCAGTCTTTTTTGGAAGGACCGTCGACGGTTTTCTGGGTTGCGGTGTAGGCGTGAATTGTAGTCATCAGGCCGGATTCAATGCCCATGCCCTCTTTTAACAGTACATAAACAAGAGGCGCAAGGCAGTTGGTTGTACAGCTTGCGTTGGAAATGACATGATCGGCGGCAGGATTGTACTTTTCATGATTAACACCCATAACAAAGGTGGGGATATTTTTATCCTTGCCCTTGGCAGGCGCGGAGATAATTACCTTTTTGGCGCCCGCTTCAAGGTGCCCGAAAGCCTTGTCGTCAACAAAGAGACCCGTGCACTCGATTACATACTCAATACCAAGTTTGGCCCAGGGCAGGTTTTTAAGCTCCCTTTCCGCCATTACACACTGAATTTCATGGCCGTTTACCACAAGAATGTCATCTTCTTCAGCGCCGGCGCTCCTTTTTGTCTTGATATCGGCCTTCATACGGCCGTGAACCGAGTCGTATTTAAGCTGATAGGCAAAATATTTTGCATCGGTAACAACATCAACCACCGCTGCAATGTCAATTTTATCCTTTCCCAACAGATTTTGGTCAACCAGAGACTGAAAAACCAGGCGTCCGATGCGCCCGAAACCATTAATCGCTACTTTCATAAGAAAAACCCCCGTATTAAATAATTATTTACTTAATTGTAGGAAAGATTTGTGGAATAGTCAATGTGAGGGCTTTTCCACGGCTATGGCAGCGGTAGAAAGATGCCTAAAACACAACGTAAAGCGGTGTGCGGCGGCGCAAAGCCCTTTCTCGGGCTGACGGTCTGATAGACATCTTTTTTTTCTGTAAAACTAGATAAACAATTATCGAGATTCTTTATTTTATAGTTCACTTTTTTATAACCACGCCGATGCCCTCGGCAGGGCTTATGCGCCGCCGCACACCGCTTTAATTGCCTTTTTTGGGCATCTTTCTGCAATTGCAAAAGTAGTGGAACGCCTACATAGAGGCAGGGCTTTGCTTACCGCTTACATTGTATTTTTTGGGCATATATTTTTGAAACAGCTATAGCAGTGGAACGCCTGCAAATTTTACCTTTTCCCTTCTACTTTTTACCTTTTTTAGGGTACACATTTTTGCAATTGCCAAAGTAGTGGAACGCCTGCGTAGGGGGAGATACTGTTGACATAACTTAGTTTATAGACTAAGTTTATAAAATGAAACAATATAATATTCATACAGCAAAAACCCATCTTTCTGCACTGGTGGAAAAGGCTGTCCAGGGAGAAGCTTTTATAATTGCAAAAGCAGGTAAACCGGCAGTAAAGGTCATTCCATTTGTGTCGCAGCATAAAACCCAAAAACGTATTGGATTCCTTAAAGGACAAATTAAAGTTCCCGCAGATTTTGATCAAATGGGACAAAAAGAAATAACCGCCATTTTTGAGGCATAATATGAAATTACTGATAGATACACATCTTCTTTTATGGGCGGCGGAGGGTGCGCTTCCAAAAAAGGCTGTTCCATATTTATCCAATAAAGAAAACGAGTTATTTTTCAGCACTGCAAGTATTTGGGAAATTGTTATCAAAAAGGAACTGAACCGCCCGGATTTTCAGATCGATCCCAATATGTTGTTTTGGGGGCTTTTGGAAAACGGATACTCGGAACTTACCATAACAAGCCGCCATGCATTACTGCTTGCAGGCCTACCCCAGTTCCATAAAGATCCGTTCGATCGCATCTTAATTGCCCAAGCCCAGGCAGAGGGAGCAGCTCTGCTCAGTTCTGATAAAACTTTATCAAAATATTCCCCTGCAATTTATGTAGGACAACCATGAATAGGGAAAAGGTAAGCCAAAAAAACCTACGTTTTTTTTGAAGATAAAAGTTAATAGGTAGAAGGGAAAAATAAAGGTCTCAGAGTGTTACGCAACATTACGGTTAACGTGTCTTACTTTTTCCGCTTAATAATAACCACAACACAAATAATTAACAACAACCCGCCGCCAATGGCCACCCACACCCAGAATGGTGTCTGTTGGTTATTGGGCTCATCGCTGTTTTCGGTAATTTCAGTAGCAGAATTGTCAACAACGGCTTCCGGTTCAGGTGCGGCTAAAACCGATGGAAATGTCGGCTGTATGTTTCGCCATTCTCCTGTATTAACATAAGTTTCTTCAATGTAGGCGGGGTTTACTTCCTCTACCTCGACATATTCCCGCCTGTCTTCATTCCAGGTGTAGAAGAACCACCTATTTGTGGGATACAACACCTTAAAGCCTTTCATTCTCTTGTATGTAATGAATTCAACTGGTGGGGGTTGGTCATCTTGTCGAGTAAGGAGGTAAGGTATGGAGCAAAACCTTTCTATACCATTACTCAGTGGATTATATCCATGAATTTCAAATCTTGGTTCTGGAATGCCATCACGAAATTGTAATATATCATCAAAACCATTATCATTAAAATCTCCAACCTGACAAACATCTATAGAGATACCTGGCAAACTTTTTTGCCATGAAATAACATATTGTAAAATGTCGTCACTTACTGATATTTGCCGACTAAATATTATTTCTCTTTCTATTACATCAACTATATAAATTACCATAGATGTATTATAACTGCGATTATTCTCGAGGTATCCATGCCAGCCAACCAGCCAGTTAACTCCCCCCGGTATGCCAAAATTGAAATTTTTTATAAAGATGATTTTCTCCTCAAATTTCACTCTTGTTATATCTTTTTCATATAACATTGTTACTACCTGTTCCATATCTTGTGGAAAGGATAAAACAGGAATTACCAAGAAAAAAACAGCTGTTATAATTGCCTTTTTCATTTATATTTCCTTATTTCGATATAATTTTCTTGAAATATTTGATGTTTGTTGTAGTACCATTCAACGTTTTTATAATCAACTTCACTAAATGTTTGAGGGGCAATTGAATAATAAAAATTGTTATAAGCGCCCACATTGGCAAGCTTGGGGCCTCTATTAGGATTATAATTATCATCAGGCCTTACGGTGGCAAAATGCGGCTTTTCCACGGCTGCGGCAATTCCAAAATGCATTTGTAAATATTTCTGGGGTCCCGTCCGGTGAACTCGCGCCCTCTTTCGAGGGCCGCAGTTCCCCGGACACCCCGCGTTACATTTTCTTATGCATTTTGGAATTACGGCAGTAGTGAAACGCTGACGCAGGGGCATGCCCTCGGCAGGACTAACGGCGCCGCACATCGCTTTACCCTACCTTTTCCGCTTAATAATAACCACAACACAAACAATTAACAACGCCCCGCCGCCAATGGCCGCCCACACCCAGAATGGCGTCTGCCGGTTGTTGGGAGCATCGTCGTTTTCGTAAATTGCAGTATCAAGGTCGTCAACAACAGCCTCTGTCTCATCGGAGGCTAAAACAGAAGGAAACACCGGTTCATTACCTATATGTCTGCTATCTTCCGGCCTTATAAGGGTAAAACTGGAGTATTCTGCGTTTTCTCCCATATCTTCTACCATTATTACATATTTACGACTATTTTCATACCAAGCATAAAAATCCCATACATATTTATTTGTTGGATAATCCCATACGTTTACTTTAACCCCATCAATGCCCTTATAATTGATAAATTCTATTGGAAATGGGCCTTTAGGGTCGATGATATTATAACGGCTTGCAAAATAGGTTTCCATTGCATCATTATTATATCCCCATATTAAAGCACTATTTGTAACACCCCTGGAGAAAAAAAATATTTCATCAAAACCATCGCCATTGTAATCACCAAAAGCTACTGCCTTACTGCCAAGCCTTGTGCCCGGAATATTTTTCATAATGTCAAATTCCAAATCTACATTAGTCCTGATATTTGAATCCCAAAACCTTATTTCTGTCTGTTCTGTAAAATCTCTACGACGTACGGTTCTTACTTTTTTTTCACTGTCAACAATGTAGATATATGTATAGCCATCACTACGGTTTGCGATCCAATTATCACCTCCAGGAATACCAAGATTTATTTTGGATAAACATTCTATATTACCGCCTTCTTCCGCAAGTAATAATCTTTTGATTTCGTCATTTTCATCAGAAAATGCCAAATTTATGCAGCACATTGTTAATATAAATAATAAAATTAACCTTTTCACCTAAATCTCCTTCTTTAAACTCAACGCAAAGAATCGATCCAACGTATATCAAGCCTGAAATCCTGATTGGGGTTATAATACCATTTTGTATAATTATAATCAAACCCGGGGCGCACTGTCGCGAAATGCGGCTTTTCCACGGCTATGGCAGCGGCAGAAAGATGCCTAAAACCGAAACTGAAAGCGGTGCGCGGCGGCACAAAGCCCTTTCTCGGGCTGACGGTCTGATAGACATCTTTTTTTTCTGTAAAACTAGATAAACAATTATCAAGATTCTTTATTGTATAGTTCACTTTTTTATAACCACGCCGTAATCGCACGCCGCGTCAGCGGCGATTTAATCAACTTCCTTACGATCGCCGACCGAAGGGAGGCCTGCCTCCGGCAGGGCTTTGCTTACCGCTTACATTGTATTTTTTGG
>Ga0099364_10000661_pt1 | contig 58977 bp, 59 predicted proteins | sample TergutTh196P3_FD_73070 | JGI IMG/M metagenome (GOLD analysis project Ga0099364, IMG submission 73070) | Microcerotermes parvus P3 segment gut microbial communities from Pointe-Noire, Republic of the Congo - Th196 P3 | ecosystem: Host-associated > Arthropoda: Insects > Digestive system > Gut ... | reverse complement strand
TTTTTGGGTTTAAGCAGCATTTCCTGTATCTTGCTTACTTCCGAAAACTCCATAGGGTCAAAATGGGTATAGTTGTCCGTCATGCCCTCGGTCTTGTGTCCGGTAACCGCCTGTACTTTCTTAACGCTCAATCCGCCTTTCAGGAATTCGGTATTGCTAAAGTGCCGCCAGGCATGGATATTAAGCCCCCGCCTTTTCATTTCGTCCTCGTCAATCCCGATATTCCTAAACGCCCTTTGCAAGCCCAGGTACAAACGCCTTCGGGTAATAGGCTGGTTTCCGCCGTCCTCGGAAAACACAAACCCGTCGGCATTAACCCTCATAAGCCTTCTTAAATCCCTGACCAGTTCGGCAGGCAAGGGGACAGGGTGTTCAATTTTAGTTTTCGTTTCACGGTATCCGTAATCGTCAAACTGTCCGCACAAGTTAAGATACTTGTCATAAACAAATTCGCCCTTTAGCCCCAATACTTCACTGCACCGCATACCAGTCAACGCCGCCAGCTTATGAGCCGTATACATCAAATGGTCATTGTCCCAAACCTTTCTCCAGTTATCGACAAACATTTGTTTAAACTCGTCCTGGGTAACAATTTTCTTTTTCTTTGTTTCTTTGACAAGTTTATGCACCTCAAGGAAGGGATCACGGTCAATAACCCTTTTCCTCACCGCCCATTTAATCATAGTCATCAAGGTACTGAAATAGCCGTTAATCGTAACATTCTTTTTTCCTGTTTCAATCATTACATCAAGCCATTCTTCAATGACTTCCGGCGTAATCTTGTCCAGGCTCATTTTCCCAAAGTGCGGAATCAAATTACCTTCGCTTGTCTTTTTGCACTTGTCAGTGTAGTTCTGCGTCAGCGTAACCCGCTTTCTCCGCTCTTTAAGGTATGGGCTGTTTTCCCAATCCCAAAAGCCGTCAGCGTATTCTGCAAAAGTAGGCATAGTATTACCTGCCGGAAGTAACGCCCCCTTCCTGTTTAGCGCATTACAGTAATTCCTAGCCGCCGTCTTGTTAGTAAGCCCTGTAGTCCATGGACCCTTACGGGTTCCATTTTCATCATAGGCATAGTAGTACACCACCTTTTTTCCCGAAGGAACAACCCGAAAGAACAAAGTAAAGTCGTTTCTCATAGCAAAAACTCCCATTTTTCGGAACCTGATGTCATGTAAGATGTCATCACCTTCCAAAGTTTCAGCCGTACTGAACCAGCAACGCTAATTCTTTATGGGACAAGTATTTACAAAGGGCTGCAAACTTCGCAACTGTACTTTTGTGCAATGTGTCGAAGGTCGTCAATCTTGAACGTTATGTGACATTATAGAAATTATTGATTTAACTACATTTTGATTTGTTTATTTCTTATTTTTTTAAGATAATCGTGTTGAATATGGTTTAAAGTATCACCAAATATCTGATAAATATCGGCTGTATATTTTTCTAATATATTAACAGCATTATCTGGAATAATAGTTTCAGGTCTTAATAATTCATAGACATCAATATTTAAAGATTCTTCTTATTTATCTTTGCTTTTTCGTACCAGTCGCATAATGTTTTATGTAGATATTGGAAATATAAACATAATGAAATTTTAGTAAAAACCTCTTGACAATACATATCATATATGATATATATTTTGGAATATGAAGTTGATCTGTATGAAAAAATATACGGTAAAGTGCCTGTCCTTGATCTTATATTAGATTTAAACCCAAAAAACAGGCTAAAATATACAGGGAAATAGATTTATTGAAGAAATTTGGTAATGAATTACATTATCCCCATGTAGATACAATAAAAGGGAAAAAATACAAAGGATTATGGGAACTAAGGATAGAATTTGCTTCAGACATTTTTCGTATATTTTATTTTTTTACCTATTAAAAATATAGCTATATTATTACATGGTATTGTTAAAAAGAAACAAAAAACTCCTTTAAAAGAATTGGATGTAGCACTTGATCGAATGAAAGAATATTTACGGAGGCAAAAAGATGAATTGGGATAAAGCAAAATCGATTATTCTCAATAATCAGGAAGTTCAAAATGAACTCAAAATGAATGAAGCCGAATATAAGATTATTGAAGAAATTATTATGGCTCGGAAAGAGAAGAATTTGACACAAAAGGAATTGGCTGAATTAATAGGAACAAAGCAGTCAAATATTTCAAGACTTGAAAGTGGAAATTATAACCCAACAATTGATTTTTTGAATAAAATAGCTGTTGCGGTTGGTAAAGAATTAAAAGTAAGTATTGCCTGAAAATGCCCACGCATCGCATAACAAACGGTTAGCGTTCCGCCGCCCATTCGGGCGGCTCCAGGGTTACGGCTTGCTAGGTCGGTCGCTCTTTGGGCTCGATCCCACGCCTCATTCCGCCACATTTTTGCAACCCTGCAAAACCTACGATTTCGCATATTCGGGTTGCAAAAACGTTGCCAACCTAGAACGTCTAGGCGAAATACCACCCTAAAATACTCCAAAAAATGACAAAAATTTTAGAAATATGGCAAAAAATACTCCTTGCATAAGAAATCATTTCATGATAGTATATTTGCGAAGATTTTATGCAGATTAAAGGATGAAGTTTTATGAAATTATTTAATGACAAACCTGTTAACACAGAGAGGCAGAAGGAGCTTGATTGGGCAAGAGCCTTAGCCATTTTATTTATGGTAATTGTGCATGTGCTCATTTATTTACCAGGTTCGTCTACAGTAAATAGTTATACAATAATCGTTGATTTTTTAGGCGGTCCTACTGCGGCTCCCATATTTATGATACTTTTGGGTGCAGGATTAATATATTCAAAAAACAATACTCCACAAAAATTGGCTAAACGCGGTTTGTTGCTTTTTATGCTGCATTATATTTTAAATATGGCCAGATTCGGAATTCCAGCTTTAATAATGTTTACACGTACACAGGATGGCGTTTATTGGAATTATTTCGTTGGTTTAGGATTTTGCATTGATATTCTGGCATTTGCGGGTTTGACATTTTTATTTTTTGCGTTAATGGAAAAATTACGAATGAGGCTTGCGTATATTATAATTATTACACTTGTTTTATCTTGCCTCAATTACATTTTGACAGTGCCTGTCGATACCGGTTGGTTAAATCCAATAATCGGACTTTTTATACGATCTTACGAACACTCCTATTTTCCTTTTCTTTCATGGATCGGATATCCTGTAATAGGGTATGCCTTTGGATATGTGTTAATAAGGTGCACAGACAAGAAAGTTTTTTACAAGTATTTGTTTGTGATTTCGCTATTAATCGCAACAGTGATGTCTTTAGGTACTTTAAAATATAACTTTAATCTTTGGCCTGCCCTCGTTGGGCTTGACGGAGGGGAGGAGGGTTACTATTATCAGGATTTTATCCAATATATTCTTGTAGCCGGAATATGTTTTATGTGGATAAGTATGCTGTATGCTCTATCTCGAATGAGGAGTTTGGCTTCTATTGAAAAGCATATAATCCGGATAAGTAAAAATACGACAATAATTTATTGTATCCATTGGATAATTATTGGCTGGATTCATCAGTTTAGACTGATTACTTTTCCGGCAATTCCTCTTATAAACCTGATAACAGGCATTTTTATTTTTTCACTTTCCTGCTTTATTGCTGAGGTGTATTTAAAAACAATCAAAAAATATTCAAAAAAATGAAAATATGAGACTGGTAATTCGCCTAACAAACGGTTAACGCTCCGCCGCCCATTCTGGCGGCTACAGGGTTACGGCTTGCTAGGTCGGTCGGGCTATGCCCTCGCTCCCACGCCATGCTCCAATCTCATTTTTGCAGTCCTGGTTTTGCTAGGTAAAGTCCTTATTCGTGCTGGCAAAACGTCGCTAACCTAGAATGGTTATGTGCCTACTCTTAGTAAGGTGTTATTGACAAGACTTATTAAATCCAATAACATCAGTAGTAGGGAGAAAAATGATTTTATGAAAAAGTTTATTTTAATATTATTGCTTATTTTGACAGCCTCAGGTTTGAGTGCTCAGGTGAATCTTTGGATAAGTACGGATAATCTAACAGTTGCAGGCGCAGTTGCAGCGGACATCATGACATCAATACATGCACAATTGGGAATAAGCTCATATTATTATAGAGTTCAATGGCAAAAAAGTGAAAGTATGCCTGAGTGGGATGGTCTTTGGATAGATTTTGGGAATAGAAATGGTTATCCGAGAGTATTTGATGATATAATCGTATTTTATAGCTATGATTGGGGTTATGAAATGTTAGATTATGAAAGAAGCACATATGCCCTTTATGACCTATTAAACACTATGTCATATTGGACAGGTAAAATACAGATGATAGATCAGGATTCCTGGTCTTCAATTCCTTTTATTCGGGTAAGCTATACAATGAATGGGAATGTCTATACCGTAAGGATACATTTTACTCCAGCAGGATAAAATGATTTATACAATGACTCTGCAACGCTGCATACAGAGACTCATTCTACATAACAGGCCTGAAAAGCTGGGTAACCGGGCTGCCGTCCTCAAATAAAAAACGGATGTACAGGAGGTTTTCCGGCTTATTCCGTTCCCATAGCCCGTCTTTTTGCTGCTCAATCGCATAGTGAATACATTCATCCCGGTCCAGTAGCCTGCGATGCTGGACAAACAAGTACTTGCCGGCAGGGAGCCGCACATTTCCCTGTTTGCCGTCTCCTTTGCCCGCAAAAACAAGCTCACCCAAAAAACAATGAGCTTGCGGGTCAATGCGTGCCGCTTCGTTCCTTTCAAGTTCAAAGCAAAACAGTAATTCCTGTCCACCTTTTTGCATAAAAAAATGTGCAGGATCTTTACCGGAGAAAGTATTGTTAAAGGGAACAAGTTCCGGTGCTTCGGCATATTCGAGCGGAGTACGGAGATACAGGCAGGTTAGCGGCGCTTCCATCTGCCGAATATTGTATCATAAATTCATTTTTTTGTGTTTCCACTCAAGCATTTTGCATTTTCCCGCCATATATAGGTTAAGGAGATTAAAATGAATAAAATGCGTTTTTTACTTGTTGGTATTTGTTCGGTTTTCTGGTTGATTTGTTCCTGCGCTTCAGGAGGAATAGATGCTGTGACGGTTATTCTGGGAAAGAGTTCCGAAAGCCCGGTCTTCCTTTCCTGTAAAGCAGTTTCAGCAACAGAAATTAACTTCGAGTTTTCTCATGCGGTTACGGTTACTTCGCTGCACTTTTCACCGGTTGTAACGCTGGAGGAAGTAGAAAACGGCAGTACCGTCCGGGCAATCTTCAGCGGCGGGCCGGGGCCGGGGGAGAGACTGACTGCTGACCTTCTGGCTGAGGATGAAAATGGCAACACGATCAATGTGCTTGTACCATTCCGCACCAGAAATGACAGGATTCCGCGATTGTATATTAATGAATTGAGAACCGAATATTCAAACCCGCGGGCTGAATTCATTGAGTTTATTACCAGAGATGCGGGAAACATGGGGGCTTTGCGGGTTTATATCGCAAGCAACACCAGAGACCCGCTTGTGTATGAGTTTCCCTCGATTGAAGTTGCCGCAAACGAATATATTTCTCTGCATTTACGGACCATTGAAGCTGATTCCCGTAATGAATTGGGGAGCAATTTAGCGGAATCCGGCGGCAGGGACTCATCGCCGACAGGCCGGGATCTGTGGATACCCGGCTCAACAAAGCTCTTGCGTAAAACCGACATTGTCTATCTTTTGGACCAGGATGATGGTATTGTTGATGCGGTTATGCTTTCCGAAAATGCCGATCCGTGGTGGAGCAACAGTAGTTTTGCCGAAATCGCAGAATTTTTGTTCAGAAGCGATGCATGGAAAAGTTCCGACGGAAAAATCTGCAGTCCTGCCGATGCGGTACGTACTGCGGGTACTACCAATACACGGACAATTTGCCGTGATGAAACGATCGCACATTCCCGTACTGCGGCTAGTTGGTATATCACTGTTACCAGCGGCGCAACACCGGGCAGGTCAAATAATCCGGGGCGGTATACGCCGTAATGAGTTAAATAAAGTCCTTAAACATGGCTTCTATATCGCGTTTTGGGGCGAAGCCGTTTCTTTGTCCGGCTATCGCCCCGTCTTTGTACAAAACAAGGGCGGGGATGGACGCTATGCCATGCCGTGCCGCAAGATCGCCTTCCTCATCAATATTTATTTTCCCAATTTTTACCCTGCCCTCATATTCCCCGGCAAGCTGATCGATTAAGGGGCTGATTGACCTGCATGGCCCGCACCATGGCGCCCAGTAGTCAATTAAAACCGGAATTGACGATTTCAATACCTCTTGCTCAAAATTGCCGTCTGTTATGGTAATTCCCGTACTCACAGATTTCCTCCCAATTGCACCAGTATATTCCTATGTGAGTTTTTTCTCAAGGGGGTTTTTTGTGGTTTTTCCCGGCTTGGAACACTGGTTTTTTTTCGCCTGACCGTGATACAACTAATATATGACAAACCCCAATGATGCCTTCAAAACGTTATACGACATAGTTGCACGGCTTCGCGGCCCCGGCGGCTGCCCCTGGGATCGTGAACAGGATCCTTTTTCTCTTCGTGAATGCTTAATCGAAGAAACATTCGAGTGCATAGAAGCCATTGAAGAAAAGAACCCGGCGCATATCAGGGAAGAACTGGGCGATCTGTTTTTGCTGATAACCATGCTGGCTTACATCCACGAAGAAGAAGGCCTTTTTTCGGCGGCTGATGCGCTGCAAACCGGCTGTGACAAACTGATCAGGCGGCATCCACACGTTTTTGGCGATACAAAAGTTAAGGACTCTGGTGAAGTACTTGAAAACTGGATAAAAATCAAGGCAGAACAGGAAGGGCGGGGGCCAAAAGATTCATTGCTTGATGAGGTAAGCGCAGGTATTCCTCCGCTTGATCGTGCGTGGAAACTCCAGAAAAAAGCGGCTAAAGCAGGTTTTGACTGGCCGAATATAGAAGGTGTAGCCGATAAAATCAGTGAAGAGCTTACCGAAGTTATGGAAGCTGCGGGAGGGAATAAATCCAGAGAAAAAATCGAAGAAGAGCTGGGTGATCTTCTTTTTTCGGCGGCGAATCTGTGCCGTTACCTCAAGGTTGAACCATCAGTCGCGCTTCACCGGACAAACGCCAAATTTGTCAGACGCTTCAAATACATGGAAAAGAAAATGAAGGAAACCGGGCAGGAGATGAATCAGGAAAACCTGAACATTATGGATCAACACTGGAATGACGCAAAAGATCATCTTTAATTTCCCTTGCAATTTCGGCGGGGGTTTTACCTTCAGCATTGACAGCAAATGAAGCCATTTGCCGGTATGCACCGGCCCGGCGCTCGTGGAGGAGGCGGTGGTCTTCCTGGGGGTTGCCGTTTGCGAGAAACGGGGGAAGCTCGCCAGACTTGATAATGCGATCCCATGCTGTTTGTATGTTTACATCAAGATAAATAGTAACGGCTGATTTATTTTTTTTTAGCAGGGCAAGAGCATCAGGGTTGTCAACGATGCCTCCGCCGGTTGCTATAACGAGCAAGGCCGGTGTACGTGGTTTTTCCTGTTCAAGAAGAGCTGACAATGCCGCCGTTTCTTCATCCCTGAAAATTTCCGCTCCTTCGGTGAACAGGGTACGGACGCTTTTCCCGCACTTTTCCGCAATGTGCTCGTCTAGATCAGCAAAACCGCATGAGCAAAGCAGTGCCAACTCCCTGCCAACAACGGTTTTCCCTGAATGTTTTGGGCCAATAAGTACAATTAATTCCATTGGTCTGGCTGTACTCTAGCAGAAAATTTGGTATTATGCTAACCATGGACGGCATAGGAGTTCTTTTCACTCTATTGTGTATTTCTTCAATTACCGCTATTGCAGTATTCATCTGGTTTCGTCTTGCCCGTTTTCCGTTCACTCTGGTTCGTTTTTCGGTTGCCTTGCTTGTTGGCGCGGCTTCCTGTTTTCCTGCCATTCTTCTCCAGACCATCCTGATTTCAATACCCGGTTTTTTCCCCATGGCGGGCAGATGGGGCCCAGTTGCGGAGATTTTTATCCGCATAGCTTTAACAGAAGAACTGAGCCGTCTTTTACTGCTTTCCGTTTTGTTTTTTATTTTACGTCGTTTTAATGCTCCTGTTATGGCAGACGCGACGGGACTTGTCGCCGGCCTTGGTTTTGCAATTCTGGAAAGCGCAGTCATTGGCGCGTCAAGCCCCCACAATACACTCTTGCGGGCTTTTTCAACCGCCCCTCTGCATGGTGCCTGCGGTTTCCGTGTCGGCACCTCAATCGAAATGTTCCGGGAAAACCCGGCCCGTGGAATTTTACGTTTTTCCAGCGCGGTTATCATCCATGGCGTTTATAATTTTATGCTGAGAATTCCCGGTACTTTGCCGTCAATAGCCGCTGTTTTTATCGCCCTTTCCGTTTTTATTACCGCGATTTTGGCTATACGAAACAAGCAGCCGAATGTGCATAGTAAATAGATTCTCCTGGAAATTAAGTTTTAAACATTGCATTATTTGCTTTCACATGATACCATATACCCATGATTGACCGAATTCTGATAGACAATCTCAATTTAGGGGCGCGCGATTTCGCCGTCCGGTATAAAGACCAGGTTCGAAAAAACCCGCAGCTGACACACTTCAACACATTTGATGACGACACATTAATTGAGTTTAACATGAAGTATTATCCCCTGCTGGCGCGGATGTTGGATCGCGGGCTTGATCGAACCCAAATGGGAGAATTTTTTGTCGCGATGGGAAAGGAAAGAATGCGGCTGGGTTTCCCCATGTCCGAGGTTATTTTTGCTCTGAGTATTATCCAGGATGGTGTTATCGAATATATAATGACCGAATTTGCCCCGGAAAACCCCATGCGAATGTATCAGTCGATGGGAGTGCTGACGAAAGTGGCTGATTTTTTCCTTATGGGAAGTTTCTATATTACCAAAGGCTTCCTTGAGGAAACTTATACCAGTATGTACAAGGATGATGAAGTTTCCAATGACTTGCTGAATAAGTACTTTAAGGATGATTTCTTCTTTAAGGATTGATTGTGGAAGGACTGGAAATATCAACGGTTTTTACCCTGTCGTTGTTTGGTTTTACCATTCCTATTACCGAAACAGTGATCATTTCCTGGGCGGTAATGTTGATCCTTATCATTGGTTCATTGATTCTAACCCGCAAGTTACAAGAAGTTCCGACAGGGCCGCAGGTTTTTTTAGAAACAGCGGTAGAATTCCTCAATAATTTTGCTGCCAAGCAATTTGGTCCTTTTGCAAAACACCTTGCCCCCTACATGGGCACGCTGTTTTTATTCCTGCTGCTTTCAAATTTAATAGGAGTGCTGTCACCGAGCCATCTCGTTCTTTTTGGCCGAGAATTTGAACCGATGTTTTATATCAGGCCTCCATCGAAGGACATCAATGTTACCGCATCGCTGGCGTTGATCACTGTTTTGCTGACCATCGTCTGCGGCATTGCTGCACGCAAGCCCGGCGGCTGGCTCAAGAATTTTTTGCACCCCGTTCCTATAATGCTGCCATTTAATATTCTGGAATATGGCACCCGGCTTTTGTCGCTCTCGCTGCGGCTTTTTGGCAATATCCTGGGCGGCTTTGTGGTAATGCACTTGATCATTGGCGTGGCGCCGATTGGAGTTCCCATGGTTTTTGCGCTGTATTTTGATTTTTTTGACGGGACTATCCAGGCCATAGTGTTTGTGTTTCTCAGCAGTCTGTATATATCAGAGGCTGTTACTATACATAGCGAATGACGAAATAAGGAGGATAGTATGGACATGGTTGCGATTGGTGCCGCTATTGCGGTATTAACGGGAATGGGAGCCGGTATCGGTATCGGGGTTGCCACATCAGGAATGGCAAATGCCATATCACGGCAGCCGGAAGCAAGCGGGAAAATCTCTCCCCTGTTTTTTGTCGGCATAGTGCTGGCGGAGGCAACGGCGATATACGGTTTTGTTATTGCGATACTCCTGATAATGGGGCAGTAGAATAAACAATGCTTGATTTTTCTGTCACTTTTATTATCACCATTGTCAATATTACGATTCTCTTTTTAATACTGCGGAAAATATTGTTCAAGCCGGTGACAAAGTTCATGGCGGATAGAGTTAAACGGGTGCAGGACTCTCTGGACAAGGCAAGCGAGGATAGGTTAACCGCGCAAAAGCTATTGGCGGAGTATCAGGAAAAACTGAAATACGCAAATGCCGATGCAGAAGAGATTCGCATGGAGGCGCGTAAAAAAGCCAGGGCGGAAGCAGCGCGGACCGTTGCCGAGGGAAGAGTTCAAGTAGAAGATATGATTGCCTCAGGACGCAAGCAGCTTGACAACGAACGGCGGGCAATGCTTACCTGTTTTAAAGTGGAAGCCGCCGCTTTAGTGATGGCAGCTTCCGCACGTCTCGTGCAGCGCGATATTTCCGGCGAGGACAACCGCCGCTTCGCAAATATGCTGCTTGACGAATTGTCCGCGAAAAAAGGCATAGGCCAATGATGTTTTTTGGGACACATTGGGCGCAGGTTTTTTGCCGGGCGCTTGGCGGCGAAGCCGATACAGGGCTTGCTTACCTTAAAACTATGGTTCCGGCGGTAAAAACCATTCCCGGCGCGCTGTTCGGTTATGCGGCTTCCCGGCGGCTGGAAACAATGCTGCGGGAATGTTCCTCGGTCAAAAATGAAAATGTAACAAGCAGCGGCGGTGAAGCTGCTCTCGAATATGCTATCCGTTTTATCGTCCTGCTCGTAGCAAAAAATCGTTTCAAGTACATCGATTCAATCATGCAAAAAATCGAAGAACTAGCAAATGCGCAAAAAGGCATACTGGCTGTAACCGTAGAATCCGCCTCTGTCATGGACAGTGTTTTTGCAGAAGAATTGCAACGGCGTATAACCGAGAGTACCGGGTCTCAGGTAAAAATGCACGTGCGGATCGTTCCGGAATTGATGGGCGGTTACCGGCTGTGCATAGGCGGGTATTATATTGACGCAAGTCTGAAAGGGCAGATGGAGCAAATGCAGTCCGATTTAGAATCGGCCCTGCTGGTAGGCCATGCCCCGACCGCTTGCAAGTAGCCAGGAAAATGGTCGGGAGAGGTGTGCAATGAAAAGTTATGATGAGCTGAGCAGTGTCTTGCAGGAGCGCATAGAACACTGGGAAGGAAAAGCTTCATCAGGAAATACGGGTTTTGTTATACAGGTGGGCGATACCGTTGCCATGGTATATGGGCTGGATGAAGCCGTATACGGCGAACTGGTGGAATTTTCGTCCGGCGCAACAGGGATTGTACTCAATCTGGAAGAGGAGTATGTGGGCTGCGTTTTGCTTTCCGGAGAATCGCTGGTAAGGGACGGCGATGAAGTCCAGGGAACCGGCAAGGTAGTATCCGTTCCTTCGGGTGACGGGCTCTTTGGCAGGGTGCTGAATTCACTGGGCGTTCCGGTAGACGGCAAAGGCCCGGTTACTACTGATGCATGGCTGCCGGTTGAATCACCTGCAGCATCGGTGATAGACCGGGGCAGTGTAGATACCCCTCTGCAAACTGGTGCCGTTTCCATTGACGCGATGATTCCTGTTGGCAGGGGCCAGCGGGAACTCATCATCGGTGACAGGCAAACGGGCAAGACTGCCATCGCCATTGACACCATCATCAATCAGAAAGGAAAAAATGTTATCTGTGTGTATTGTGCCATCGGACAGAAAGCTTCATCAGTAGCGGCTATCATTAATAATCTGGAAAAACACGGAGCGATGGATTATACATTTGTGGTGCTTGCCTCTGCTTCGGATTCTCCGGCTTTACAATACCTTGCACCGTACTCCGCTGTTGCCATGGCAGAACATTTTATGCATCAGGGCAAAGATGTCTTGGTGGTATACGATGACCTTTCCAAACACGCTGTCGCCTATCGCACGATAAGCCTGCTCCTGCGCCGCCCGCCGGGGCGCGAAGCATTTCCCGGCGATGTGTTTTATTTACACTCGCGGCTTTTGGAACGGGCGGCAAAACTCTCCGATGCAAAAGGCGGCGGCTCAATTACCGCCCTGCCCATTGTCGAGACTCAAGCCGGCGACATTTCTTCGTATATTCCCACAAATGTTATTTCCATAACCGACGGGCAAATATTCCTCGATTCTGGGCTGTTTAATTCCGGTTTTCGCCCTGCTGTTGATGTAGGGCTTTCTGTCAGCCGGGTAGGGGGAGCTGCACAGACAAAAGCCATCCGGAAAATTTCCGGCAGGCTGCGGCTCGATCTTGCCCAATACCGCGAGATGGCCGCCTTTGCCCAGTTTGGCAGCGATTTGGACAAGGCAACCCGCGATAAGCTTGCTCAAGGCGAACGATTGATGGAGGCCCTCAAGCAGCCGCAGTACGCGCCTTTCCCTATGGAACAACAGTTTGCGATTCTCTTTCTGGCGATCAACGGGTACTTAATGGATATTGAAGTAAAAAAAATCGCTTCGTTTATCAAAGAATATATATCATTTCTTCGCAACGATCATGCGGACATGATGCAGACTATCGGGGAAACGGGCGTTCTTTCCGCTGATATGGAAGGCGAGCTTCGATCCGCCGCAGAACATTTCGTTAAACGCAATCAAAACCCGGATATTCAGCAGGTTGCATAGGATCATGCCATGGTAAATTTACGTGATTTGCGGATGCGGATGCGGGCGATTAGCCAGACTCTGCAGGTGACAAGCGCGATGAATCTGATCTCGACATCAAAACTGCGCAAAGGGCGTCGGGTGCTTGAAGATACCGAGCCTTACTTTATCCGTATCCATAAATCCATGTATGATCTGCTTTCAAGCGCCGGCAATGTGGAAAGCGAATTTTTTCGTAAACCTCTTGCCGGGAGAAATGCCCGTTCCGCCGTTATTGTTATTACCAGTGATAAAGGGCTTGCAGGTGGTTATAATGCCAATGTGATCAGGCATGCAAAAGAACTGTGCGAAACAGTACAAAATCCTGCGTTGATCCTCATTGGCAATATTGGTCACCGTTATTTTGCCCATACATCCTATGAAATTTTTGAACATTTTTCTTACCATTCTCAACTGCCCGTTGTTGATGATGCCGGAGATGTTGCCAATTATATTACTTCACAGTTCCTAAAAGGGACATTTGATGAAATCTATTTGGTATATACCCATATGTACAGCTCAATAAAACATATCCCCCTGGTCAATCAGATTCTTCCCCTGGATCCTGTAAAAATTCAGACAGAATTGTCAAAAATGGGAGATGTAAAACGGGTGGATCTGAAGTTTGAATTTATACCGTCAAAAGAAGAAGTGTTTGACGCATTGGTTCCCCAATACATTAAGGGCATTGTGTACGGCTGCATGGTAGAAGCCTATGCAAGTGAGCAAAGCGCCCGCATGGCGGCAATGGACGAAGCGACCAAAAGCGCTGAAGATATGCTTGCCGGATTGCAGCTTGTGTACAATAGGGCACGGCAGGCAGGTATTACCCAGGAGATGTCAGAGATAGTCGGCGGCGCTGTCGCTTTATGAGGTACGTATGACAAATACAGGATTTATCACCCAGATTGTCGGGCCTGTCGTGGATGCCCGTTTTGATGAAGGAAACATTCCAGCTATTCTCAATGCGCTCAAGGTACAGCCTTCGGGTTCAGGCAACGGGCAAGCTATTGTACTGGAGGTATTGCAGCACATCGGCGATAAACGGGTGCGCTGTGTGGCAATGTCCGCCACCGAGGGCCTGTCACGCGGCCTTGCGGTTGAAGATACCGGCAAGCCCATTCAAGTACCGGTAGGCAAGGAAGTGCTGGGCAGGATGTTTAACGTCACCGGCGATCCCATTGACGATAAAGGATCTTTCACCGCAGAGAGTTACAATGCAATACATCGCCTCGCCCCGGGTTTTGCCGAACAACGGCCTGCAACGCAGGTGCTTGAGACGGGGATAAAAGTGATTGACCTGATTGCCCCCTACGCAAAAGGCGGCAAGATTGGTTTGTTTGGCGGGGCAGGCGTCGGCAAAACCGTTGTCATCATGGAGCTTATCCGTAACATTGCCACAGAACATTCCGGCTATTCGGTATTTTCCGGTGTCGGTGAGCGTTCGCGTGAAGGCTCCGATCTCTGGAAAGAAATGATCGAAAGCGGCGTTATCGAAAAAACCGCCCTGGTTTTCGGTCAGATGAACGAGCCGCCCGGCGCACGAATGCGTGTGGCTCTGGCAGGGCTTGCCATGGCCGAGTATTTTCGCGATGAAGGCGGCCAGGACGTACTGCTTTTTATTGATAATATTTTTCGATTCATTCAAGCCGGCGCCGAAGTTTCAGCACTGCTGGGACGCATTCCCAGCGCTGTCGGTTATCAGCCCACGCTGGCAAACGAAATGGGCGTTTTGCAGGAAAGAATCGCCAGCACGTCAAAAGGCTCGATTACCAGTATTCAGGCGGTGTATGTCCCCGCCGACGACCTGACCGACCCCGCTCCGGCAACCACATTTGCTCACCTGGATGCAACGACCACCCTTTCCCGCAAGATTGTCGAACTGGGCATTTATCCTTCGGTTGATCCTCTCGCTTCCAGTTCCCGCATTCTTGAAGTCGATGTTGTCGGCCAGGACCATTACGACACCGCCCGCCGTACGCAGCAGATTCTTCAGCGCTACAAGGAGCTGCAGGACATCATCGCCATACTTGGCATGGACGAGCTTTCCCCCGAAGACAAGCTCATTGTTACCAGGGCGCGCAAGGTGCAGCGTTTTTTCAGCCAGCCATTTTTTGTCGCCGAAAAGTTTACCGGCATTCCCGGACGTTATGTACCGGTCAAGGATACGGTCAGGGGCTTTAAGATGATCCTTGACGGCGAGTGCGATGGTATTTCGGAGCAGGCTTTTTACATGGCCGGCAACATTGATGAAGTTTTAGAAAAAGCCAGGTAGCCGCAATGCCCGCCCTGTTTCACCTTGAGGTGCATACCCCTTACCGTCTCTTTTTTTCCGGTGAGGTAGAATCAATCTCGCTGACATTAATGGACGGAGAAAAAGGAGTACTCGCCAATCATTCTCCATTTACCGCTCCTGTTGTTGCAAGCCTGCTCCGCGTCAAAGACGACCAGGGCCTTGACCGTACGGCCTTTATCACCGACGGCATCATAGAAGTGACGGAAATTAAAACCATGTTGCTTGTTGACGCCGCGGAGTGGCCGGAAGAAATTGATGTAGAGCGCGCCCTCACGGTAAAACAAAAAGCCGAAGAGAATATAAAAAACGCCATCCTTACATTTGAGAACGACAGTGCAAAGGGAAAACTCCGGCGCGCAGAATTACGGCTGCAGGTTGCGGGGATGAAGCAGGAAACGGTCTTTTGAGTCAAGGAGAATTGGGAGAATTAGGGAGAATTGGGAGAGTAAGGGAGAAATGCCGGGTTTGTTCACCGTAATTTTTTCTATGTATTATAGTTTTTTGTAAGCAGTTATCCTTCAAATAAATATCAGAAATTATTTACTCCAGAACCATTAAGTTCAGCAAAAAAACGGGCATTATTCTTATTAAGGAGAGAAAAATGAAAGTAGTAATCGTTACGGTACCCATGAGGCCTCCCAATGAGGTGAATTCGGTGCTGTTTCCCGTAGACGGTAATAAGGCCCTTGAATACGATAAGGCCGTCTTTTGCCCGGTAAACAGCATTCTTGCAAAAACCATGAAAAAAGGCGAAAAAGTAAAGCTTATCTATATAATGACTGTCGGGGGAAACAGTCAATGTGAACTGAACAAAAAAACTTTTTTGGAAGAACTAGAGGGGATTAATGCGGAAATTGGGGCAGTTTTGAGTAGCGATACCATAGAAATAGAATTTTTACCGGTAAAAAAGACGTACAACAAGCTCATAACTGATTTGGCGGAAAAAATACCCGATAATGCAGAGATTTTTACCGATATTACCTTTGGTTCCAAGCCTGATATTCTATCCCTGTTTTGCGCTCTTCGCTTTGTCGAAGAATTCCGGGAAGCCTTGGTAAAGTTTATTGTTTACGGGAAAGTTGAATTCAACAACAAAACCCGCGAGATTGAACACCCCATGCTTTTTGACATTACTTCGCTTTACTACCTTTTCAAGCTGATGGGGACAATGGGTGCAGCCAATGCTAAAGAAGCTGCAGAAACACTCAAAAATTTCTTTGCCATATAAGGAGGTTGTGTGGAAAAAAATGCAAAAGAAGAACAATTAAAAGACAGGATTTTCTCAATTTATTCTGAATTTAAAAATGAAGAGGCTTCTGACCGCCGATTCGATGTTCATTTTTCCCAGCTATGTGAACAGATATATATTTGGTGCAGAGATTTTAGGTTTAAAGGTACTATTGACATTATGGGAAAGGAAATTGCTGAGGTTAGCAATACCATAATAAAAAAAGATGAATTTTTATTGGATAAAGACGGGTTTTTTAAGTATCTCTCTGTTTCATTGGGGAAAAAGAGGAATGCTTATTATCGTAAATTTGATGAGAAAAAAATAACTACAATTTCAAAAGAAAACAAGAGGAAGCTGTCACACGTTAGAGATTTTATTGAAATGTGTGAACATGAAATGGGAAGAGAATTATCATTTGGAGAAAAAATAAAATGTGCATCCGATTGGTTTAAAAGCTGGGATTATATTAGTTTAATAAAACTACTGAATAATCGCAGGTCTTCTTCTGCTAAAAATGAAGACGGTAAATTAATAGACATCATTGATAATACAGAAGACCCGCTAATTGGAGAAAAGATCGCTATTGATCCATTGGATGAATGCATTTCAAATGCAGATGCCAAAACTATCTGTAACGCTGTTGAATATGTTTTGGAGCAAAAACAAGACAGAAGCAGAGATTGTTATAAAGCAATTTTTACATTATTCTGTGTAAAAAATATAAGGGATTATAGCGGATTGCTGGAAAGTCTCAACGAAGAAATTGTTACATCTTGCACACGCAACACCGTAGATCTTAACCAATACGAAATATATCTGAATTATCACCCTAAAGCCACGCCAGCGAGCGCAGAAGCATCTGCTTCGAAAATGCTGATTGACTTTAAAAAAGACCTTGAAGTATATTTACGAGAAAATAATCCTGAAGTTTTCCCTGTAAACCATTAAGTTTCCTGCTTTTTAAACATTTGACTAGTGAGACAACTTGGTTAGTTGTCTCACTAGTCTTGCAGTTTTTCGGCCTTTGGCCTACAAAACTGCTATGTTAATAACCAAAAAAGGAGTATCACATGATCTTTAACGGCAATATAATAAGCGAAGAAACCTTTCGCCTTGAAGACGATAAGCTTAATCGATATGGCCTGTATGAGTATGCCATGAATCTTGGTTCATATTTGGGTGTGAAATATGCTTTTACAGAAGAACCAGATGGAAAACCGCATGAGACGGCATGTTTCGACCCGGAAGATAATTTAGTGATGATTCCTGCATGGGCAATTGATGAAGGGCTGACAGAAAAAGAGTATAAAGCAACAAAAGGTTTTATTGACCATGAAACAGGTCATGTTCTCTGGCCTGACTGTTCATATTTAATTAACAATGCTAAGGACGAAGCAGAAAATGAAAAAGAAAAATTAATATGGAATATCGGAAATATGATTGACGATATCAGAGTAGAACGAAGACTGGTTAATCAGTTCCAAATTGATGAAGGTAATTTTACATACTTGAGTGAACTATTTTATAAAGATATGCATGAAATTACTAACTTACGTTACGAAGACGTTGATTTGTTGTTTTTTATGGTTAATATTTATTATAGAAAAATATTGCGCCATAAGAAAATACAATTATCATCTATTGTCAATGAAGCATTTGTTAACAGGCTAATGCCCATCATTGACCGCTTTATTGACTCTGACGAAAAGGCCGGGGAAACGGCTAAGGAGATAATTGATGTTTGGGGGTGTGCTTTGGAGGAGCAATATTTGATTGAGCTAAGCAATATCTAAATAAAAAAACAAGAAAATCCCCCAAAAACCAATAAGTCCGGAAAAATCCGGGCATTATAAAAGATAAGGAGAAAGTCATGAATTTAAACGAAGCTTTTCGTTTACGGAACCGCCTTAAGGACAGAATACGGGACCTTAAGGAACGGGTAGCCAATGCCGTATATGAAAAATCCGAAGGGATGGAAGAATTTACCCGGCCCCTTGACGGAAAAACGCTCAAAGAGACCATTGAGGTCACGGAAGCGCTCATGGATTTGCTGTGTGCTTTTAACGAATCTATTGAAAATGCAAATGCTGAAAATCGCATTGACCTTGTGCGTATGGAAGCGCTTAAACAAAAAATTGCTTTCTATTCAGGCATAATTCAGAAAAGCAGAAAAGGCAAGGGGTATGAATACGAATATCCCGAAGGCCACTATTCAAGTGATAGTATGGTCAAAGTGGTAAAAGTTCTTGTTCTTGATCAAGCAAGCATAGTACTGAAGTACAATGACTTGTGCACTGAAAGAGATTCACTTGAAGCACATCTTGCAAAGCAAAATGCAAAAATTCAGGTTGATTTTGACAGTGCACAGATCAAGAAAGCGTTAGAATAAGGTTTTTGGGGAGTGCAAAAATCCGTAGTTCTTAATTGAGGTGATACAAACTAATAAAGATAGAGCCTGAAATATTAATTTCAGGGAGTATCTCCCTTATTTCCAATGAGAAATATAAACAACCGCAATGAGCGGTAAAAATGTACTTGGAAGCAGGAGAGAACAGAAAAATTTAAATCTTAACAAAACATAAACCTTAGTTTGTTTGTATCATTCAATTTCGGCTGCGGATGCACTCCCTTTTTTTTAAGGAGGAATGATGAGAATTAATATCGCGCTACCTTTATCGTGTTCTTTTAAACAAGAACTATACAAAAAAATTGGACCTTTAAAAATATTTATGCACAAGGATTCGCCTCATTGTCAGTGGCTGGATATAGAGGAATGGCGTGTTACATTGGGTTTTTTGAGGAAATTAGACAATGGAAATGATGTGGGGCTTATATGCAGGGCAGTTGAACAGGCAGTATTCGGATTTGGCCCTATTACAGGCGTTACCGAAAAGTTCAGAGTTTTACCAGATGATGGTGTTTGTTATCATTATTATGGCAATAGGAGCACAGTAGGTTTAACATTTAAAAAAGGCCATGATAAAATGACAGAACTTTCAACCATAATTGCCGAAAAAATGAACTGCTTGTTACCTGGAAAATATATCCAATTTACCCGTCCTTATATTACTTTAGTGCGTAAAGGCCGTAAAAGAAGGCCTTGTCTGTATGTAAGAGGTGTAAGTGATATAAAATTATATCCTCTTGAATGTGTATTTAAAAAAGTCGCACTATATATTTCTGACAAACAGCCTTCCGGCAATGTGTATGTTTTAAAGAAATCAGCACGGTTGATATGAACGTATCAATATCATAATTACGAAGAATACCAATGAACGATTTAATGGTAGCAATTGAATCTGAATTTTCTTGGTGTACATGGGATAATTATAAGCCTGTTTATTTGGCTGATTATGCAAGCAAAATTACCGGGATAAACGGCATTACAGTAAAGTTAATAGAGAACTTTCCTTCGAAATTTGATGCCATGGCTATGGTTGATATATTACATAAGACAATTTATTTACCTTTGATGGATTCTACAGAACCGTTAGACCAGGATTTTTTTCGGCGAATAAAATCTTTGCTGTACCACGAGTGTGCACACTTGATGTATCCGGATCACTCAGACAGTTATATCACCCAAGCGAGACAGAAGCAACTTTTAATAACTACATTATCGCGTACGATTGATGATGTACGGATAGAGGCCTTAATCGGAAATATTCATACCGACATCCGCAAGGACTTTAAATTCCTGATTGATTCTCACTGGCTGGAAAATTATGCCATTCCGCCTGTTGACGATACAGAAATGGGAACCGGGCGCTTTGGTGATTATTCTGATAGTATAATAGGCAGCCTGTATTGGATTTTGCAGAGACGTTATCGGGAGGCAAGCCTTGATCCCCCGCCTCCATGTAAAAAAATTTTGCCATTCATTGCGGTATATGGGATGGAAAAAATATTTGAGAAAGAGCTTGCCCCTTTGCTGGATCCATTTGTGGTATCCAAAGATCCAGCATGGGAAATGGCAGTTCAAATACTTGATGTGCTTATGAAGTATTATCCGGGGTGTTTTCCTGAAGAATATTTTGTATAAACAAAAATTAAAGGAGAAAAACATGGAAAAACAAAACATCATTGTTTTGACGGTTTATGGGAAAGAAAAGACAATTTCTCATCTTTCTACAAGTTTGTTTGATTCGCATAATAGTGCAAAAAACTATTGTGACAATATCAACGAATTCCAGCTTCAGGATGATGAATGGGTTTTTGCCAAAATTGTAGGTGAAAACGAAAAGATTGACGCTTATGAAATACCCCAGTGCATGGATATGAAATTCCTTAATAACTGGCATGATTGGGATATTGAACACTTGGCAAGAAAAATAAACAACGAAACATGGGCTCATGCCCTGAAAGATGCTGACGAAGGCACATGCGAAAAAATATTTAAAAATATGTCAAGACAGAGAGTAACGTATATCAAGGAAGAAATGGAATATTTTCTTCCAGGTGATATGCAAACAAAAAGTGCACAGCGTCAAATCATTCAGTTTGCCCGGGATGAAAAAGCATTTATTTTAGGGCAGTATGTTTTTAGGAGGTAACATATGAGCAAAAAAATCGTTGTTTTAACCATGTATGGTAAGAGTAATCAAGTTCATGATATTTCTGTTACTCTGTTTGATGAATCTTCTGATTATCGTGGTGACCAGAATGCAATTAGCTATTGCCAGAATCACAATCTGCTAAAACTCGAAAATGATGACTGGATGTATTCAAAAATTATTGAACAGAATAAAAAAGTCCGGATAGAAATACCTGTGTCTATTGAGTTTGATATTATTAAAAAGTTTGGCAGAGACGATATGGAACACCTCTGCCATGAATTGGGTTATTCTGACATAGCAGTTGCGTTACAAGACGGAGTAATTAACGAAACATATGTGGGCAAAATTTTGAATGAACCGCCGGAAGCAAGGCCGTATAGGTTGAATTCATTAATTGAAGAATATGAAAAGCATACAACTGTCAGTGCACTGCACATACAAGAATCCAGGGAAAAAGTAGTCGAAGCAATAAAAAAGCTTGTTATTGCAGGAAAAATTGATATTGATGCAAAAACAGAAGGAGAAAAACATGGAACAAACTAAATTTCTTGATGATTTAAAAGGGATAATTTCCAAAGCCTGCGAATATTCTGAAAAAGCACGGCGTAAAGGACTCTTATCTCTGGAAGATGATATTGGGTACAGTGACGGCAGAGAAAATCTGCTCAACTACGGCTTGCAGTTTGTAATTGATGGTACGGATGCCGTTTTTATAGATAAACTCTTAACGAACATTATAAACCATGAAACAGATCCAAAAGAAAAAGTGCTGAAAACAATTCAGAAAGAAGCGGTATTGTCTATCCAGGCAGGAGAAAACCAAAGACTGATGCTACAGCTATTAATCTCGTATGTTAACGGCGAAACTTTGAACGCTTTGAATGATATATTCTCTGATGACAAGGAGATTATTCAGTATATTCGGTAGGATTATGCCAATATAATCATTTCCCTGGATTAGATGCTGCAGAAAGCGTCTATCCTTTGTTAATTCACAATATAAATTCACAGCGAAACAAAAATCTTAGGAGGTATATGATATGAATACCATTGAATCAGGCATATTTCGTATTGACGGCAATATGGTCACCCCGTTTGATTTAACACAGTATGCATGTAATCTAAGCAAGATTACCGGCATAACCATTGAGTTTGCTGAATTTGAAAGCGAATATGGAGCTATGGTTGATGTAGATAATTACATTATCTATCTTCGCCCAATCGATGTTACCAAACCTTTCGATTATACAGAATTTCGCAAGACAAAAAGCTTTCTTTGTCATGAATGTGCGCATCTGATGTACCCGGATGATTCGTATTCTATCGACAATGATAGTTCTACCGCCAAAGAAAAATATATTGAGTCTCTGGCAAGTGCTTTTGATGATTTGCGCATTGAAACCCTTATGGGTCTTGACCATGCCGGTATTCGCGAAGATTTTCAGTTTCTCATCAATGAGATTTGGAAAGATGTTTATAAAGATACACAGGCTAAGGCGGGCCATGGAATGAACGGCGACTTTTCCGAAGATCTGGCATTCAGCTTTTTTTGGGCTTGTCAAAAACGGTATCGAAATGCACACTTGGCGGCTCCGGAAGGTCTTGGCTCTGAGTACAGTGGACGTTTACTCGACGGAATGGAAGAATTTTTTGATTCCGAAATCGCTCCCATTTTGGATCCTTTCATGGTTTCGAGAGACTCTGCCATTGTGCCTGCCCGGCAGGTTCATGATTTATTAGCAGCCAGGTGGCCGGAATGTTTCCGTGAGGAGCCGCCCGGCGAGTTGTTGCAAACCAAACCTGAAACAGGAGAGATCAAAACCCATCAAATGATAGCAGCAGATCCAGGTGCACGTAATCCGGGCTGTACTGCGGATACATACTTTGAAGGGGAGATTGATATTATGCACTCTCTCTTTACCTCCCAAAGCGCACTATGGGGCGGGGCTCCGGTCTATCACTGGCTTAAAAGGAAGTATGATCCTTTAACACAGTGGGCCAGATCGATGTTTGAACGAATTCTGCTTACTCCAAAAAGCACCCATGGCAGGTATGAGACATCAGGCGTTTTTGTCCCGCGCCGTGCAGCTCATGTTGTCACAAGTAAAACACTTCGGGTTTTTCGTCCTCCGATCCGGCATTTAGAAACAGGGTTTGATGTCACATTGCTTTTGGATATGTCTGGTTCAATGGACGATTTAAAAAGAGCGTTCTATCACAACCGTCTTACCGGCGAAGTGAAACAACTGGAGTACGATTCTGGAATGGGTTATTTATTTCCCGTATTATTGGTGTTGGCAGAAGCATTAAACGAAATAAAAGGAATTAATCTTGAGATACTGGGCTATACTGCCGATTGCCGTTTAATTCCCGATGAAGTTGGTTATGGTTTTTATGATGAAAAATCACCCGGATCCAATATTGTGTACATTATTAAATCATTCACCGATAAAAATACCGGAGTACGCATGGAACGGCTGAGCGGAATATGCAGCAATCCAATGTTTTCTGCATGGAACTATGATATTGGCGCGCTTAAAACTGCATATTCCCGTCTGAAAGCTTACTCCTCAAGCAACCGGAAACTGCTGATTGTTTTATCAGACTGCATGCCCAACTCCAGCCATATACCGGATCAGGAAACTGCTGTCCGGCTTACCCGAAACACAATTGCGGAAATGGAGAAATACATTGGAGTTTTTGGAATAGGCATTTATACCGATGCGGTTAAGCAGTTATATACCCACTATGCTGTAGTAGAAGGGCCTGAAGGCTTTTTTATTACAAGTGCCGTTAACTGTATTTGTTCATTAATAATAAACATACAAAAAGGAGGTTTCTGATGAAACACACGAATCGAGAAAAAGACGGTAAAAGCGATGATTTCTTTTCTCACATTAAAAAGATCAGCGAAATTAACAAACAAGCAGGTGGTTTAAACGATCTGTTCTTTGAGTTTGCCGGACCGCATTTAAAATATCTGTGTGATCTTTTGGGAGTAAGCCCGATTGGCGCCTCACTGTTAGCCGGCCTTGCTCATCTGTACCGGGGGGGCCTTGTAGAACTGGTATTGCTCGCAACTTATTTGCATCTGGATAGTATTGAAGTAATACAGTACATGGAAGAACTGGAAATTTTAGCGGAAAAAAACCTAATAACTATTCGCTATAGTAATCCTGATGTTTTTGATACGGCCAACACAGAAAAATTATTTTTTGAACTGCGGATTTCAACCATTGATGCACTCAGAAAAGGAAATTATCAGAATATGTTTTCCACTGAAAGTCTTACTATTGATGATTTCTTTCTGCACCTGGAACACCTATGCGAGGATCGCGTTCAACGAAAGCAGCCATATAAGAATACAATACGTGCCATGAAGAGATTATTATCAGACAATGGACATCTTGGTTTTGTGAAAAAAATTAAAAAACTTCAAATATCTGATGATGATATCCTTATTTTGCTGCGCTTCTTTCATTATACCGTGACGATGGAAGAACCGGATATGACATTCCGGCACTTAATGGCGTTATACGATCATTTTTCACAATTTTCGCTTGTTAAACGTCTTCTTAGAAACGGTCAGTATGTGCTTATTACCAAAGGATTGATCGAAAACACCTGTACCGACGGGTTTAGCTCCGCCGAATCCTTCCGGCTGACCGAATATGCAAAAGAAGAATTCCTGATTGAGATGGATGTTTCCTTACCGGCTATGCGTATCAATGGACTAAAAAACGCCGATGCCATTGCAGAGAAACATCTGTTCTATCCGGAAAAATCACAGATGGCAATCACTGAACTTACTGCTCTTTTACAGCCAGAAAATTTTGAGGAGGTACAAAAACGTCTTGCAGAAAACAGTATGAGAACCGGATTTGCCTGCCTATTTTCAGGCACCCCCGGTACCGGAAAAACAGAAACAGCGTATCAGATTGCCCGGATATGCGGCCGGGACATCATGCAGGTGGACATTGCCGGCATTAAAAGCAAATGGTTTGGCGACAGTGAAAAGCAGATAAAAGCAATTTTTAACAAATACCGCAACTGTGTCAAAAGATCTGCAGTTACGCCGATACTGCTTTTTAACGAAGCGGATGCACTTATTTCCAAGCGGCAGATTTTGGACGAATCCGGCAATGGCCCCCGCCAGACAGAAAATGCCATACAGAATATTATCCTGCAGGAAATTGAAGACTTAAACGGTATCTTGATTGCTACAACAAACCTGACCAAAAACATGGATGCCGCTTTTGAACGGCGTTTTCTGTACAAGATTGAATTCGAAAAACCCCAGGCCGAAACACGAAAAGTTATCTGGCGTTCCTTGCTTTCCGGCCTTTCCGATGATGACGCCTGGTCGCTTGCTTCCCGCTTTGATTTTTCCGGCGGCCAAATCGAAAACATCTCCCGTAAAACCACCGTTCACCGAGTGCTTTCAGGCAAAGATCCGGTGCTGGAGGATATGATGCAGTATTGCCTTGCGGAATGTTCGGAGGCACAGGGGGATAGGAAGATTGGGTTTGTAGCGTGAGATATTACTCGCATTATTTCACACGGAGAACACAGAGGCACGGAGGACACGGAGGGGAAGTTATATAGAAGAGTTCACGCAAAGACGCTAAGGAAAAGGCAGGTTATTTGAAAAATGCCTGCTTCCTTGGTGTTTTAGTGATTTTTGGGAGGGAATTGATTGACAGAAAATGATGAGTGGTGTAGGATTTTCATAATCAAATAAGTAAATTCTAATTTAATGGATATTATTATGGATATTGAAGTAATTGCAAATGAACAACATGAGATTATTAAAGAAAAAATGGCAATGATTAAAAATGAATTACTAATTATTTCTCCTTTCTTAAGTTACGAAACATGTTTATTTATTAAAGATATAATTGATAGAAATGATATTGTGTGTCAGATTATTACAAAATTTGACTCAGATGACTTCAGGGCAAACGTAAATTCATTATTAGGGCAAAAAATTTTAGTTGAATCTGGAGTGACTATTTTTTCTTTATCAAATTTACATGCAAAGTTATATATATTCGATAGAGAGAGTGCGATTATTACTTCAGCGAATTTTACAAAAAAAGGGTTAGAAAATAATTTTGAATTGGGGATACTTGTTTCAAATCGAAATTATATATTAAACAAATGCATTGATTATTATAATGAGTTAAAAAATATTATTATTGAATATCGTAAAATATATCCTGATTGTGGTTATGTAACCTTAGATTTAATCAATGAAGAACTTATTGCCCAACGAGAAGATGGAGATGGTATTGGTAAAGATAGAATAAAAATCCCTAAAAGGGATAAAGGAGCTAAATTAATAAAAAAAGTAATTAGAAAAAAACTACCAAAATTTGATGATATTCAAGTAAAAGAAGGAATTACTTATTTAGAGTTAGAAGATTTCATTAATAATTTACAAAATGAGTATAATAAAGAAACGAGTAAATCATTTCATCCTGAGTTTATCAACTTGATAAGTAAAATCAAATCTGCATTAATTTTATCTGATAATAATTATATCCCATTCGATTTGTTTAGTAGTATAGTACAATGGGTTTACACGAGAAAAAACGGCCCTTATGGAAAAATGATAATGTTTTCTATTAAACTATCAAAATATTTGTTAGGTTATATCCCCCAGCAAATAATAACAAATGATGATAAAGAAATTCGATTATGGAGGACCAGAGATCATAATGGCAATTTTATTGATAAATTAACAAAATCAGATAAAGAATATATTGTTAAAGAACATATAAATAATATAATGATGTAAACTATTATCCCACTAATAAAACAATAAATCTTCAACATTCAAAAAGATTCAATTCCGTCGAATAAAGAAACTGTTAATAAACAACATAACACTCGCAATCTTCAACCTCACCACCTCTCCGTGCCCTCCGTGTCCTCCGCGCCTCCGCGTGAAAAAAAATGAAAAATTCTCCCTCTTCCTCCCCCTCAGTGCCCTCTGTGTCCTCTGTGCCTCCGTGAGAAAAAATTCAAGCAAATTCCCCCACCAACCCCTCCAAAAACCACAAAATCTTTACCATGCCTAAAGTGTCAAGGCGGCAGTAAGCAAGAAGCGCTTCCCGGATTTGGGCAATTACTTCCGGCGGCTTTTCATGTAAGTTTGGGAAGGCATCCATGGCGTCAACACTGCCCTGAATGAGATTCAAATTGCGGTAGTCAAGATCCTTGTCATCGGGATAGAGGGCGGGAAGGACAGCCTTTATCGAATAAGAACCGGCAAATTCACGACGGTAATATGCGTGGGTCTGGAATGGGCGCATAATGTCTTTCATGCAGTCGTTTATGTTCAATAATTGTCCAGATAAATCAGGAAAATATTCTGCCAGTTTATTTATCACCCTTTTTTCAAAACCCATGTTATACGCAATAACGCACACACCCCGGGGAATGTCCCGGCAGAGTTGTTCTGCCAGCGGGCGGCGGGGGTCGGTTCCCTCTTTGGCAAGGAATTCCCGGTGTTCAAGGGTTCCGCCTTTTTCGGAGAGTATGTGCAGGGAATACTGAAAAGGTATTTGCATATAGGGAGATGTGCCATCGAATTGAGGGATTGCCGTCATATACGTTTCAAAATCAAGAAAGTATAGGGGGTATGTCAAATTTTCCAAAAATGAGTTAATCTCATGATGATCGATTGATGGCGGCAGGTTTTCAACTTCGCATTGCACTTGCCGTAGTTGTTTTTCTTTTAAATCAATGCCGCTTTCCAATACCTGATCAAAACTAATTATCCCCTGCCGGTAATAATAAAATTTTTTTACATTTCGCAGGCGGGAAATATCAAAAACGCTGTGTTCCGGTATATGTTTCCAGCAGTGTCCGCTAAAACCGCAGTCATAGGGATCGCTGCAATGGGGGCCTATGTCTTGTAACGGCTCGTAATCCTGAGAGGCTTTTATCTGAGCAATGTTTTCCTCTGTTGATTTTTGCATTTTCTGTACGATTTCGGTGCAGTCCTTGATGACAAACAGTTCATCAAGATTAAGCTCTCCTGATCGAATATACCGGTTATTAATATGCATTAACGATGCCTTTTTCACTTGTAAACCTGCGCTGCTCAGGACATAGTATTGATATGATAAATCATCAAGATGCAATTCCTTCAAATCCGTAGAACCTTTGACTTCTACCATTTCCACATAGCCGTCAAAAACCTGCAAAATATCAACCCTGCACATATTTTTTTCAAATTGAAATGTTGCCTCGGCAATGACCGGCTTTTTCTCTTGCAGATATTTTTGGGTTTCTGCAATCATGACCGATGAATCGGGATTATAGGGAATGGTGACATCTGCATTAAAATACTGACGTGCCAAATCACCTACTTTGTTGCCTTCTTCAAGAACACGTTCATTCATCACGCTTTGGTCAAAAAGATCTTTGTTATGGTCAAGCAGCCAGAGCATTTTGGGGCATTGCAGGCCGTTAAGGTAGCGTGATTTTGACAGATAGATCGTGTTTTTTTCTTTCATTATATTCCTGCAATCTCCACAACATTCCCTGTCCGCATGTAATACAACCACACCCGGCACTTTTTCCCGGTTGGCCCGGCGAAAAGATCCATTGCAGCCTGCCGGTAACAGGCCATCTGCGCTGCATGTAGTTCTGGAGCTTCTTCACTGTCAGTTTTGAAATCGACGACATGCACCGATTCATCATCTTCAAACAGTAAATCGATGGTTCCATTGATGAAAAAATCTTTTCCATTAACACTAACCAGACTGCGGAAAGGAAATTCGCTTTTGCGTTTTTTGGTACTTGCCGCAATAATCCCCAGCGGCGATTCGATAAAGCGCTTGGCTAGCTCTTTGCCTGCTGTAAGAAAATCGTCTGCATCGGTGGGGCTGAGTAAACCAGCCAGCTTTGGCGGGATTGCCGCTTCCTGGCCGTCCAGCAGCGCCTCGACGCAGATGTGGGCAATGGTTCCAAAGCCGGCGTAAGTAAACCGGTCATTGTCGTCATCGCTTTTTGCTGCATAGCGATCAAGCAGTGCATCAACTTTTACAAAAATATTCGCGCCGGTTTCGCTCGAATACTCTTTGTTTGTAATAAAGCTTCCTGCGGGAATGTTATCTACAATTTCCGCAGGCAGGGATGTTGGCGTAAAATGTTTTTTGGTGACAATAGGTGTTTCAATGATGTTTACATTTTGGTAAAACGGTTTTGCATTTTTGAAAAAAGTATCCAAACCTTTTTGATTATTTGAGAAACGGGATCCTTGTTGTTCCGTGTCTTGTATATATTGTTCGCTGTATGGCGGTATTTCTTCAATGGCGAAAAATGACGATTTGGGATCAAGCCCGTCATCGGGGATATGTGCGCAGAAAACGGGCAGGCATAAACCGAAAAAAGTATTATTGTTAATAATTTTATCGCCTTGTAATTTTGTAATGTTCTTCTCTTTTTCAGTTTTTGCTGTATTTACAGCTTTAATTTCCGCAAATTGCTTAAGGTTTACGGTAAAATTATCGGTGATCACTGCGTTTTTTTCTTTTTCCAGCATTTTGCTGATATCAAGGCAGCCGGAAATGTACAGTTCCTTTTCGGCACGGGTCATGCCTACGTACAGAAGGCGGCGCAGCTCCGCTGTTTTCTTTCCCCTTCTGAGTGAGTTGTCTCGTTCCCAAAAATAGTTTGGTTTTATTTCCTTGATATCAGCGTATTCAAGAGGCAGCGGAGGATTAAGTGTAAGCCCGGCAGTGCCGGTATCTTCAATGGCATCGCTGCGATCGGTGTAATCTGTTTTGTGGCAGCAGACAAGAAACACCACCGGGAATTCCAGTCCCTTGCTTTTATGTACGGTCAGAAGCTGGACAGCGCCGCCTGCCTCTGTATTGAATCGATCGAGCGGTAAGTCAATGTCTTCCAGTTTAATAATAGATTTATTCAGGTTTAAAATAAAATCGGTAAATTCAGCAAGACTCTGGTTTTCATTATCTGCCTGCACTGCAAGATGGAAAAGATAATCAAAGAGCTCCCGGTAAACGGTTGTTTGTGTATTCCATTCGGTTTCGTAACGATACCCTTCATCGTACCATAGATCGCTTAATAGTGAGCTAATATTTTTAGTAGAGGATTTATCTAAAATATTATTATAGACAAACTGCCCTTGAATGAATATTTCCCTGTCTCTTTCATCAAGATGGACAAGAATATCTTCATTGAACGGTGAAAAGGCGCAGCCATCATCATGCGTTGCAAGACAGACTGACAGACCCGGAAGGGAAAGGCCGGAAAAGGGAGAGCGAAGCACTTGAGCATAAGCTGTTCTGTCCATCGGGTAGGCTGCAAGGCGAAGAATGGACATAATGTCGTTTACCGGGCCGCCGAAAAAAAAGCCGCCCAGGTTTTCATTGACATAGGGAATGTCAAGCAACATGAGGTGTTTTTCAAAAAGATGCTGCGTGCTGCCGGTTCGAAACAGAATTGCGATATCGCCGGGCTTGTATTTTCCGTCGGCTAGCAGGTCTTTGATTTTTTCCGTAACATAACGCGCTTCATTTTCTTCAGACTGGAGCAATTCTTCATCTGCAGAATCTTTTGTTTCACTGTTTTGGTTTTCTTCATTTTCTCCAGTAACCGCAGATTTGTCTAAAATACATAATGTAAGTTTTCCCCTGGACGGTTTGTCTGCTGCATGAGCGCTAAGAGGAGTATATTCGGCTTCATAAGGAGGAAGATCGGGGCCGGGTGCAAAAACATCCTTAAAAATGGTATTAAAAGCGTTAATCAGCTCCGGTGCAGAACGATAATTGGTTGACAGCGGCAGGTTTGTGCTGCCAAGTTCGCTTTGTAATTTCCGGAAAACGGATACATCGGCATCGCGAAACCCAAAAATCGATTGTTTCTCGTCGCCGACAAAAAATAATTTTCCCGGTGAAAGGTCTTTTGCTTGCGGCATTGTCTGGTTGGAAATATTTTGATCTTCAGCCAGCAGGAATAGCAATTCTTTTTGCAGTTCATTATTGTCCTGGAATTCGTCGATCATTATTGCTTTGAACGATTCTTTTTCGCTTTGCCGAATGTCAAGCTGTTCCAGCAATATCTTTTTAGCCAGGCGGGCGACATCGCTGTATTTTAAAATTCCTTCTGCTCTTTTGCGATCAAGGTAACGCTGTTGAAGCTCTGCAAGCAGAGTTAATACTGAATAAAGTAACCCTGCTTGTCTGCAATATATAATGAGAGAAGAAAATTCATGGAATAAATTTTTTATTTCTTTTAATGTTTCTTTTAACGGATTATCGTATCTCTTGCCTTTACTCAAATTTAAATTTCGTAAAGACAAAACATAGTTTAGAATGTATGCAAGTTTGTTCTGCAAAGGCTGGATCTCTGCCCATTCCATAACTGCATTGTGCGGCATATCCGCAAGTTGATCAAAATAACGGCGAAGATCCTGTTTTTGCGGGAACTCAACCAGGCCGCTGTTGTATTGATCCAGCAGAGGGACAAGGTCGGGACGATGTAACTCGCTTTCACCATTCAAACACGTAAGAGTGTCGATTTTTTCACGAATGATATTGCTGTATTTTTCCCATTCACTGCATATAATTGCCGACTGTGCGATTATATCACTTCTGGGATCGGGCGGCGAGTCAATAAAAGTATTTTCGTATAAACAATCTGCAAATATTTTTTCCGCAATGATTTTTGAATTTTTTTGGGAGTACAGACGTTCTAACGCAGGATGATTTCGGTGGGCGATTACAAAGGGCAGGGATTCATCAACAGCAAGCCGGCGGCAGCGTTTAATATCGATCAAAAAATCGGGGCGTATGCCATAACGGTTTGCCGCTTGCCTGACAATGGAAGAACTGTAGGAATCAATCGTTTGAATCCGCGCCTGAGAAAATTCATCAAGAGCTTTTTCGGCAATTGCTCTCTTTGCGCCGCCGTTTTTGGCTGTATCTGACAATTCACGGTAGATTCGCCGGTACATTTGGGCGGTAGCTTTTTTGGTAAAAGTGAGGGTAAGAATTTCTCTGGGGCGGTATTGCTTTTCAGTTATCATCCAGACATACCGGCTTGCAAGCACCATGGTTTTTCCCGATCCTGCGCCTGCGGAAACAACTGCATTATTTTCGCAATAAGCAGCAGCAGTCTGTTCTTTGTTCAGCCCTGGTTTTTCTTTATTCGTGCCGAGGGGTTCGTCATTCATCATGGCTTAATCCTCTGTAAACTGTGAATAGTGTACGGCAAACCGTTTTATGGGCGCATGTTAGGCATTGCCGGGTATCAGGCTGCCGGTATAAAAATGACCCATCTGTTAATTCCTGTGCGAACTGCAGGGTTTTATCATCAAACTCATGCATTATATCGTTAAATTGTTCGCTTCCATATAAAATATGATCATTTTTCCTATAAGGACTGCATTTGCCGTTTACACTATTGGTAATGCTTCCAAATAAAACACCGGGTAAGGCCTTAATAATACTGAAATACAGGGCTGAATGTACTTCTTTCTTAAACGAATTTTCCGCAAGGCGAAGGTACAGGGGAAGCTGAAAAACTTTAAGTCCGTTACTTCCGGTATAGTCCGATCGTTTTGGAATATATTTTGTTTTAAAATCAATTACAATGATATTTTCTGATTGTGGATCTTCTAAAATGCAGTCTACTTTACCGTGAATAAAACAGGAATCGAATGGGAGTATGTATGATGCTTCGCTTACACATACGCGGCATCCGGCAAAATGAGATATAAAAACAGCAAGTAATCGCTCCAGTTTTTCCTTAAAAGTGTTTTTTTCTGCAGTCAGAAGGCGTGCGGTCATCATGCTCATAACTGTTCTGTTTGACATGGGAAGCCGGGGAAAAGCATTAAAAACAGTTTCTGTATTTTCGGCCAGCAGGCTGCGGTAGGATTCCGGCAGTTTAGACAGGGGCATATTGTCTCTTCCGCCGATATCCGGTGCCTTAATCGGTTCTCCTATTTTAATTAATTCATTGAAAAATAAATTCAACACCGCATGGTACACTTCTCCGGTGATAGCGCCCGGCATAAGCGATGCTTCTATTTCGATATTCTCCAGTTTTAGAATCCGGCTAAACAGCCAATTAAGCGGGCATGTGTAATACGGCTCCAGTGAAGACGATGAAACAAAAATGCTATTTTCATTATGTTCATCCTTGCAATATCGTTTACGGATTAACTGCATCAGGAAATGATCTTCTGTTAACAGGGTATCATTACACGGCTCTTTGCGCCTGCGCCGATTCCATTGTTTAAATCCTTCATTTTGCCTTGAATGAATAGCACCTAACGATAGTATTTCCGGCGGTATTATATCAGTATGGTTCAGCGAAGCTAGAAGTACTCTTTCCTGCCGGTATAGATCAGTACAGAAAAAAGCGGCGTGCTCATGATTGGCCGCAAGCGCATTATGGGGAATGGCATGACCGGAAAATTCATGTTCAGAACAGAAAAAGACAGCGGGCAGCCGGGAGTTTGCGCAATGTAGATTGATAAATTCACGGGATACGTCTTTTTCAGCCAGACCTAATTTTTTCCGTTTATTTTTGGAAATAAAAGCAAGGGGAGAAAAGTCTATAGTTATATTACCCTGGCTTGCGCCTAGGATAATGTGGCAGTCAAATGGAGAGGGAGCAGCGGTACGGTAGGGGAGTATGGTAACTCCGGAAACAGCCGACTGGGTAAGGTATGTTGTTTCTTCCAGATATCCGGTAAAAAATTGATAGGGATCGGGGACTTTTACATCGGGGTATGATTTTTCCAGATCGGCAAGATGCATCAGTTCTGTTATACAGCGGGAGAGGACAATATCGGTTTCGTCCAGGACATTATCCATATCAATAAAGTGATCGCGAAATGCAAAGTACTGTTTTCGAATTTCCGCAAATGTTGAGGCATGGCGAAATGAATTTACCCGCCGCCGTAAGTCGTCAAAAAACTTACGGGTCTGCGGATTATAGCCGCTGAATGGCTGGGAAAAAGCTTCGTCCCATACATTAACCGTACCTTCCGTTTCCTCAGTCCAGGAACAGATGCAGTTGTTTTTTATGCCAAAGTCAATTAATTCCTGGATAAGAGCGTTGTCTTTCCATGGAAGATGCCGATTTAACAGCAATGTCCTTAATGAGCCAAAAGAAAAATCATCGGAAGCGCAGGCAGCAAGCGCTTTAAAAAATTGTCCGGCAGGGTATGAAGCAAGGGGTTTGCTGATTCTGTTGATATAAGGGATGTTTCTGTTTGCAAATTCTCTTAAAACATAGGGGCCGTAGTTTTCTGTGTCAGGAATACTGAGCACAATGGAGTCCCAGGGAATATTCTGTTTATGATGTAATGTAAGGATATACAGCGCCGCTTCGGTAATTTCACTGCGGGAATTATTGTAAAAGAAAACGTTGGGTGAAGGCAGCGCTGCCTCATCAACATGTATAATTGTCACATGCCCGCTTGTCTCCAGCAAATCTTTGTATTCGTTAAAATCAATCAGCGATTCCGGAAAAAAAAGGAAACATTCATTGCCCCTGTTATCAAATGGCGGTTGTTCCCATGCCGGATCAAAAAGCCCGTGCTGCTCCAGAAATTGCGCATAATGCAGCCTCAGGTTAAGCAGGTCGATGTCATCTCCGGTCTCTTCCGCCAGATTGCTTTTCTGCCTGAACCATATACCAAGCTGCGGCAGGATGCCGGTAAGCCAGCTTGCAAAAGCGCTCGCATGCTGCGCCCACTCAGGGCGAATGATCGAGGTAAAAACCGGGATGCCGCCCTCGGCGCAAAGCCGGGCGTTTTCCCGGATAAGCGCCGCCGCAAACATTTTCCGCAGCGCCGAAGGAATGCTTTTTTTGTCATGGACTGCCCCGCGTATTGAGTTTTGTTTAAAAGTGTCCCAGGCAATAAATTTTTCCATGGGAATGGTGCCGCAGCCGATGCCGCCATTGCATCTAAGGAGCAGCAGGTGATCTGCCCAACGGGAAGCGGCGACATCGGTGGGAAAAATAAACAGCGAAGCGGGGTTATCGATGTTTTCCAGCAGGATGGTTTCCGCATGGTTCATGGTAAAAAATAGTATAACCGATTCTTTTTGTTTTCGGCAATGAGCATATGGCTATGCATTACTGAAGCCGATAAATTATGCTTTAAACCTTTTTAGCCGCAGAGCATTGGACACAACCGATACGGAGCTAAGACTCATGGCAGCGGCGGCAAGCATGGGGTTCATAAGCGGGCCGCCAAATAGATATAGAAGCCCTCCGGCAATTGGTATGCCGAGGGTGTTGTAGGCAAATGCCAAAAATAAATTTTGTTTTATGGTGCGGATTGTCTGTTTACTCAAATTGATTGCTGTTGGTACGTCCATAAGATCCGAACGCATTAAAACAATGTCTGCACTTTCCATTGCAACATCAGTACCGCTGCCAATAGCGATACCAATATCCGCTTGAACAAGAGCCGGAGCATCGTTGATACCGTCTCCAACCATTGCTACTTTCTTGCCTTCTTTTTGCATTAATTTTACTTCGTTGGATTTTTCCCGGGGAAGTACTTCCGCTAACACACGGTCAATCCCTGCTTGTTTTGCAATGGCGGCAGCGGTTTTTTGGTTGTCGCCGGTTATCATGACGACTTCAATGCCCATTTTGTGTAAGTTTTCTATGGCTTTGCCGCTGCTTGCTTTCACCACATCCGCAACCGCTATTACCCCGGAAAGTTTTCCGTTAATAGCCACATACATCGGGGTTTTGCATTCACTTGCCAGTTTGTCGGATTCGGCTTCCAATGCCGATAGCGAAATACTTCGTTCTTCCATTAATTTGCGATTACCCGCAAGAATGGGGATCTGTGATTGCATTGCGTCAATGACTGCTTCGATGCCGCGTCCCGGAATTGCGTTAAACTGCGTTACAGGAAACACGCTAAGTCCGCGTTTTTCAGCTTCTTGCACAACAGCCTGCCCCAGCGGATGCTCCGACCCCCTCTCCGCAGACGCTGCTAACTGCAAAAAATAATCCTCCCCACTATCCATTCTCAACACTCCATTCCCTAGTACAACATCTGTCACTCGCGGTTTGCCTTCGGTAATGGTTCCTGTTTTATCAAAAACTATGGTATTGATCTTATGGGTGATTTCTAATGCTTCGCCGCCCTTAATCAATATTCCGTATTCAGCGCCTTTTCCGGTACCGACCATTATTGCTGTTGGCGTTGCCAAACCCAAAGCGCAGGGGCAGGCAATTACAAGCATGGTAATGAAGATCGATAGCGAGAATGCTGCATTGCCGGTTGCAAAGAACCATGATAAGCCAACCACCACTGCAGCCAGGCACACAATCGGAACAAATACTGCGCATATCTTGTCGCCCAATGCTGCTATAGGAGCCTTACTGCCTTGGGCATCTTCAACCAGTTTTATGATCTGCGCCAGGGCTGTATCTGCCCCGACTTTGTCCGCCCGGAATTGTATTGATCCCGTTGTATTGATCGTTGCGGCATACACGGTATCACCGGGTTTTTTATCCACCGGCATACTTTCGCCGGTCAGCATGGATTCGTCTATTGCAGACAGACCAGCCAGCACTGTTCCGTCTACCGGGATTTTCTCTCCTGGTTTCACCAGAATAATATCGCCTGTTTTCACTTCGTTAATCTGAATTTCTTTCTCGATACCATCTTGTACCATAATAGCGGTCTTTGGTGTTAGTCCCATGAGTTTTTTGATTGCCTCATTGGTTTTTCCTTTTGACACAGCCTCGAGGGCTTTGCCGAGAAGCACCAGGGCGAATATAACGCCGGCGGTTTCATAGTACAAATAATCTACCGCCGCTAAATCGCCATTTATGATTTTCCAGGTGTTGTATACGCTGTAAATAACAGCTGCCGAAGTCCCTATGGCAATCAAAGAATCCATATTGGGGCTTCGGCGAACGAGTGCCATAAATCCGACAATGTAAAATTTATACCCTGCTATGATAATAGGAATTATCAAAACTATCTGCCATATCGCAAATGTAAGAGGAAAATCTTTCATGGTATGATGAATAGGTGTCCGGAATGGCAGCCATTCAAACGGCAACATCGGAGCCATAGTAATATAGAAAAGCGGAACCGCAAAAATTAATGCAGTAACAGCTTTTATTTTCCATGTATTAATTTCTTTTTGTTTGCGTACCCAGTTATCATCAGTTGAACTAGCGTCACTTGTCTGTTTGGATTCCAATACTTGATAGCCTGTATTAATTATCGTTTCTTTTATAAGAGTAAGCGTTTGGGCATCGGAAAATTCCACAAATAATTTTTCCGCAGCAAGATTCACTGAAGCAGTAGTAACCCCCTCCAATTTTAACACTGCTTTTTCTACCCGTGCGGAGCAAGCAGCGCAGTGCATTCCGTTAATGCTTATTGTTTCAGTCTGCATTTTATTTTTTCCTGATAATATCCATAATAAACGGATTACGCATATCTTATCCTCCGCATTATGTAAGGTTGATACAATTCGAACACACAACCTTCAGAAACATTTTTAATTATATCACAAATATCATACATGGGAAAGGGGAATCTCTACAATTACTTTTATAATTAACCAGAAGAAGTGGTTGTCTGTAGTAAGAACGGCTAAGATTTTTGGCTATGAATTCCAGAAATGTCCTAAGCAGTGAGACTGATCAAAAAGCCGCCATTATACCACTATTTGAAAAAGAGCGCAAACTATAACCTCCCTGTAAATTCGGGGATAGGTTAGCATTTGCGGACTTTTATTCCAATATGGTAAAATCTTCCAGTAAGGAACCTAATATGACATTCAAAGATTTAATAGGATTAGATGAGCTAGCTGTTCTTGGCTGTCTATTATCAGATACGGAAGCAATTACTGAAGCCATGACAGCAGGCTTATGTGCCGAAGATTTTTCTACGCTGGCGCTTCGCTGGATTTTTAATGCAGTACAGGAAATATATAACTGTGGTTCCATGGCTGCTGTTGGTGATGTTGTTGATATACTGCGTAAAAGAGGGCAGTTGGAATCAGCGGATGGGGAAAAATATATAAAATCTATACCCGGCTTTGCTTGCAAAAAAAAAGACCTTGGTTATTTTATCTGGTATGTCAAAGGGTGTCCTCCTACAGAAAACGAAAATTTTACAAGTATAAGTGATAAGGAATTTGAGCAAGCTGTTCTCGGTTGTCTATTATCAGATACGGAAGCAATCACTGAAGCTATGACATTAGGCTTATGTGCCGAAGATTTTTCTGTGCCGGCGCTTCGCTTGATTTTTAATGCAGTACAGGAAATATATGACAGCGGTTATCTGGCTGCTGTTGGTGATGTTGTTGATATACTGCGTAAAAGAGGGCAGTTGGAATCAGCGGGCGGGGAAGAATCTATAAATTCTATACCCGGTTTTGCTGGTGTCAAAACTAATCTTGATTATTATATCCGGACTCTCAAAGAGTGTCCTCCTGTATAAATAGATAACAGGGTTAAATTGGAGGGATATTATGGCTGTTATATCTGGTTTATGGAGAAATACTAGCGGCTTAGAAGGTTTTGTGAAACTGGAAGGCGAGGAAGACCTTTTCTCTGGTTTTGCCGGGCTTACTGAAGACGGGGGCTTTGGCCGGGAATTACTGGTTCCCTTCCTGGGTCACGGGCGACTTATGCAAGGGGCGAGGGTGTATATCACCTCTGCCTATGGCTTGCGGATAAATTATTTTGATGACTTGGTGTCTCAAACTGCTGATTTTGATGTGTGTTGTCTTACGGCTTTTTCTGGTTCGGTGTGGCGGTATGTCTTTGAAAATCCTAACAGGGTTTTAAATGAAACTGACGGCAATGAAAAATATCTACGCGAACACAAAGCTCAAGCTCAAAGGTGGTATGAACTTACCGACAAATTGCTATGGAAGGATTTGAACAGGAGTGATTACGGCGTTCTGTCTTTAGATGGGGTGTACAGGTTAGCCGGCGCTGGTTATGAAAGTAACGAAAAGGCTTTTATGGTGGTTAATACTGAAAGGATTCCCACTCAATGTTTTTTCAGAGATATGGTTGAACTGGGTAATGACTACGGTCAAATGTGCATTTTGTTTAAGACCGCCCAGCCTTTTAACTATCAAGAACAAGAATTGGAACCAGGTATCGGTTACTGGATTAATCTTGATGCTTCTGATAATGCCGGGCAGTGGAATAAACAAGAGCAGCTTTCAAAAGTGAATATTGAAAAGTATTTGCAACATAATAAAGAAAACTTTGGCCATTCTCTTTTTCACAGCGGCCAAGGCTTTAAAGACAGAGAGGTTAACTTTCGTTATTTTATTACAGGGGTAGACTTCTCTAACTTTGTGGTCTGTGATTACAGGTATGTTATAAGCGGTTTTAACGCGCCCAAGCAATTCTGGCGGCCTTGCGCTTCTTCTGTTCAAGGTGAATTTAGTTTTTCACCCTTCAAGAAGGGAGATAATGTTATTGGAAAGACATGGCGTGTGGAAGGGCTGATAGGCACTGTTCTTAATGTGCGGGATACTGGCTCCCAATTTGTTTACGATGTCCAATTCGGGGAAGCAGGTTCTTACTCCCTTACTCATCATGAAGTAAAATCTGTTTAACAGTGTTTGGTTTTCCAATTTGCTGAGTGGCAAATTATGTACAACCACTACAACGGAGGGCTATTATGTACGGATTAGATTTTGACTTTGACAAGGCTAAGTCGCTTATCGGTAGTAGACAGGCCGGTTCCCCGCCCTTGTCTAAACTTAACCTTCACCTGCAACCGCTGATTGTTGGGTATGATTCCCAATGGGGGGATTATCATGGGCTGGTGGTTTCGTCTGCTCAAGGAATGCTTGACATTAAGGAAGCCGTGGGCAAGAAGGACATCGGTTTTGTTAGTGCTTTTGTGTATGACCCTGTTCAAGGTAAAGAAGACTCTGCACGGCTTGCGAGTGATATTTCGGCTGCGGGGTTTCCTATTATTCGGATTCTTGGGACTTATGAGTATACGGACACTGAAACTAATGAACGCATCGGTGGCAGTGAGTGGTCGTTTGCTGTTATAAATAACGGTGCAACCACCCGTGGGTTCTTTCAATTTGTTATAGGGTTAGGGCAAAAGTATAATCAGCATAGTGTTCTGCTCTGCCCTGCTGAAGATCTTACTGTAAACCGCACTGTGTTGGAAGGAAGAAGGGGCTATTTGTTTTTCCTCTCAAGAGCGCAACAGGAAAACTCAAAGAAGTATCAAGCCGGCTCCTTTTCCGACCAAGGGGTTTTTAATTCCTTGTCGGTTGACGAATGGAGAGCTTTAGTTCATGAAAGCGCTCAAGCTGGAAATTTGGCGACAGGTTCTACTACTTCCGGGGTTAATGGGGAGGTTTTTAAGTTTGATCGTGAAGGTGGGAAGAAAGAAGAAATAAAAGTCTGGTCTGGTTTCAATTATCGTGTAGATGCTATTCACTATGATAAATTAGACTGTGCTTATGCCGGAATTCCTGCGAGGAAAATGTTCCCTTTTCGTGGTTCTATAGATAACGGAACCCACCCAATCTGTTCTTCTGCTCAAGGCGTTCTGGACTTCGGTTTTGCTGTAGGGGACATGGTAATTGGCGGTTAAAACCTTGCGAATATCTGACATATATAGCTAAAAAGTCATATATATTATAGTTATGTGCCATTGCCAAAGGTTTTCAATTATGGTATAATAAAAGTATTGAACTAACGATTTTGGAGGATTTATGGACTATAATATTGAAAATATCATCGAAAATATTGATTTTTCAATGAAAATGGAAGATATGCCGCTCACAATTGAAGATAAAAACCGTCTAAGAAATTGCCTGAATGGTAAAGATGATATTAATAAGGTGTTACAGGAAACGATAAAGAAACATACTTTTGTAGAGGCATAGATTTGCAAAAATACGATTATATATATGACGGCTCTGAAGGCTATTTTTATATTGGAACGACTATTCTCAAAAATAAACTTGGAATTAAAAATGAAGATTCATTAATAATAGCTGAGAAAGAAATAACGAGTATAAAATTACTGATGTTGAATAATATGCCAATAATAGATAAATATAATTTTGAAAATTTGTGTAAAATTCATAGAATAATATTTTCTGATATATTTGAATGGGCAGGGCAAATTAGGAAAGGGGACTTTTTCTCAAAGGGAAATTCCATATTTTGCAGGGGGCAATATATAGTTGAAAGTGCAAATAAAATATTTTCTGATTTATTAGATGAAAAATATTTAATAGGGCTAAAAAAACAAAATTTCATTGAAAAAACAGCTTATTATATGGGAGAAATAAATGCTTTACACCCTTTTCGAGAAGGTAATGGAAGAACACTACGTGAATATTTTAGACAATTATCGCTAAAGGCAAATTATTTACTTGATTTTAGTAAAACAAATAAAGATGAATTATTGCAAGCTGATATTGAAGCATTTAACGGAAAATATAATAGTTTAATTAAAATACTGGATAAAGCAATTGTTGAAAAAGGCAACGGCATATAACAAAACGGTTAGCGTTCCGCCGCCCATTCGGGCGGCTACAGGGTTCCGGCTTGCTAGGTCGGTCGGGCTACGCCCTCGCTCCCACGCAAGCCTCCACCCACATTTTTGCTGCCCTGCGAACCCAAAAGCCGGGTAAGAATGGATTTATGGCTTTTGGGTTCGCTTATTCGGGCAACAAAAACGTCGCCAACTTAGAACGTTATGCGAATTTGTGGAATTTTAGCCAAAATATAATGGTTAATTCAAAATATATGATAATTCAATTAAAATTTTGATGTATTGATATTGACAAAACTGAAAATTATAGTACAATATAATCATGAATTTGGACAAAATACCTGTAAATTACCAGAATGATATAATAAAGGCAAAAAATTTACTCAAAAAGGAAGGCTGTAAGTCAGTTTTTTTGTTTGGCTCAATGGTTACTGGTCATTTTCATGAAAATTCTGACATAGACATAGGAATTATGGGCTTACCTCCCAAAAAATATTTCAGAGTATATGCATACTTAGACAAGGAATCATCGAATAAAATTGATTTAGTAGATTTTGATTTACGTAATGATTTTTATTCTGTTCTTAATTCATTAGGAGAGGTTGTAGAGCTTGAATAATGCATTAAAAATAAAATTATTATTTGAAATTTCTCAAATAGATAAATTGCTTAATGAGAGTTCGCCATTAATAAATCTGTGTAAATTAAAAGAACCTGATTTTATTGAATTATCTGCTTGTGCCATGATATTACATTCATTTTATAACGGAATTGAGAATATTCTCATATTAATATTTAAACATTATGATTAGAAATTACCACAAAGTAACAGATGGCATATGGAATTATTAGAAAATGCATTTGTATCTAATGATACAAGAAAACAAATATTTTATAATGATTTACAAAATAATTTAGAGGAATATATGAAATTTAGACATTTTGTAAGACATTCATACGGATTTCAATTAGAATGGGAAAGAATGGAGGATATGATTATAGGAATGGAAAATTGCTGGATAGCTGTAAAGCAAAATATAAATAATTTTATAGAAAATATGGAATAAAACCACAACTTCGCATAACATCCGGTTAGCGTTCCGCCGCCCATTCGGGCGGCTACAGGGTTCCGGCTTGCTAGGTCGGTCGGGCTACGCCCTCGCTCCCACGCAAGCCTCCACCCACATTTTTACTGCCCTGCGAACCCAAAAGCCGGGTAAGAATGGATTTATGGCTTTTGGGCTCGCTTATTCGGGCAGCAAAAACGTCGTCAATCTTGAACGTTAAACGACATACCATTGAGAGATATATGCGACTGCTAACTTATCTAGGGAAATATCACTTATTTTAAATATATTTACAGAATCTAATAAGAATAAATATATTTCATGTTAAAATAAATAATAGGCTAATCAAAAATATAGATTAGTATCTATTTCCATATAATATTGACGTCTTTCGAATGTACTGCACAATCAGATAAATACAAATTAATCAAATTTTGGTATGCGATGCCTGTTTCTTCTGCCTTTCTTTTAAAATAATCAATTGTATCTACATCAATTCTTATAGAAATTTGCTTCCGTTATTTTTTAATATACGGATTAGGTTTTGAAATTAAAAAAACAGCGATATACCAGTTCAAATTATGTCAGCATGTACTTCAGAGGAATATCAGATAACTGGTTTTGGAATAGGAGCGGACGAATATATAACAAAGTCCTTTTCTACAAGAGTACTTACTGCACGGGTACGAGCTATGTTCCGGCGTATGGAAGGGCTTATTGATATTGTAAACAATTTTTATCTTTATACGCCGGATGGTTCAAATCTTTTCATTAACGCTAGCCTTTTTGGTCAAGATGTAAAATTAACCATATCTGATAACGGAAACGGTATTTCGAAAAAAGATGTTCCTTATATTTTTGATCTGTTTTATCGTGGCAGCGCTTCAAGAGGCGATCAAGGTATGGGTATGGGGCTTGCTGTCGCAAAGTCAATTATTGACTCTCATGGCTGGTCAATTTCAATAGCAAACAATGTAAAAGACAACATTCATACCGGAGCTTGTTTTTTAATCACAATTCCGGTAAAGGTATAGGTGGTATATTAGTATTGTCCATACTGAGAAGGAGTTGAATCGTGGCTGATGTAAATTACTCAACTGTCCGACTTGGTACTGAACCTGTTGGCCGATTATTACTAAAATTTTCTATCCCGGCGATAATTGGAATGCTGGTTAATGCGATTTACAATATTGTAGACCGGATTTATATAGGACAAGGGGTTGGCGAGCTTGCAATGGCTGGTGTTGGTATAGTAATGCCCATAATGATGGTTATCCAGGCAGTTTCTATGCTGGTAGGTATTGGAGCTAATTCGCTTTTTTCTATTCGTATGGGCGAAGGAAAGTCCGATGAAGTTGAAAAAATCATGGGTCATGCTTTCTTTCTTCTTTTTCTTATTCCTGCTTTTTTTATCGTAGGATGTTTAATTTTCTTGGAACCGATTTTACGTGATATTATGAGAGTTAGTGATCAAATATATCCGTATGCTGAGAGTTATCTGCGGGTTATATTATATGGGGCGATTTTTGGTGCGATGAGTCCCGGTCTTACACACTTCATACGTTCTGATGGACACCCTAAAACATCAATGCTTGTTCAAGTCATCGGAGCGGTAACAAATATAATACTTGACCCAATTTTTATTTTTGTTTTCGACTTGGGAGTTGCAGGGGCGGCATGGGCTACAATAATATCACAATTTGTATCGTTTGTTTTTGTTATGGGCTATTTTTCATCAAAATGGACACGATTAAGATTCCGTATTGAAAACATGAAGTTAGAAGCGAAATTAACCGGCAGGATTATCGCTATTGGTTTTGCTCCATTTATTATGCAATTCGCCATGAGTCTTGTAGGTGTTTTACAAAATGCTACAATTCTGAAATATGGCGGCGACGAAGCCCTTGCCGCTATGACTATTTTCTTTAGTATAGCCATTGTTATAATTATGCCGCTTTTGGGAATAGGAATGGGCGCACAGCCTATTATTGGTTATAATTACGGAGCGAAACAATATGGCCGTGTTAAACGATGTTTTAAGCTGGCGCTTCTAGCGTGTGTATGTGTTCTCACTTTTGGTTTTGTGGTTATACAAATTGCTCCGGGATTTTGTTTTGCATTGTTCAGCAAAGATACAGGTTCTTTGCGTGAACTTGGAATATTGACAATGAGAATTTGCACAAGTATGCTTCCCATAATCGGAATTCAAATGATGGGAGGCCAATTGTTTCAGGCTATCGGGAAGCCAATTCAAAGCGCAATTCTTAGTCTTTCTCGGCAAATTTTATTTTTCATTCCTGCGATATTATTTCTGCCTGTGCTATTTGGAGAGATTGGTATTAAGCAAATCTATGGTGTATATTGGGCTTTACCGCTATCTGATTTTTTTTCTGCGATAATATCAGGTATATTCATTCTCAAAGAATTTAAAAAATTGAGTAATACAGGAAATGAAACAGATCCGTACCATACATAGTTAAACATTTGTTTAAGTTAGCAGGATATGGGTTTTATTTCACCGTTTCTCATTTGAATAATTATGCATTTTACCTAATTACTTGCTGCAATATAACGCCATCCTATCTGTTCTTTGGCTCAAGGCGTTCAGGGTTAATAACTTACGTTTGAGGCTGATACGATTCGAACGTACGACCTTCAGATCCGCAATCTGATGCTCTATCCAGCTGAGCTACAACCTCATTGGTGCCAGGCACCATTTTTGACCAACGGAGCAGGGGGGATTCGGTCTCTGGTCGCAAACGTCCTGTTTGCTCCCTCCGACCCGCCTTCGTGTTCCCCGGTACATCCTGTACCGGCTTTTCGGTAACAAGGCGATGCCTTGAGACCATCACAGGAACACTACGGTTCGAATCCCTCTTGCCTAAATACGGAGCAGGGGGGATTCGAACCCCCGGTACCCTTTCGGGGTACAACTCCTTAGCAGGGAGCCCGATTCAACCGCTCTCGCACCGCTCCAGTATAGGCAGCCCCAACAGGGGCTGTTATTTCAAAAAACCCTTCGAATCCCCTTTGCCTGTTATCGGAGCAGGGGGGATTCGGTCTCCAGTCGCAAACGTCCTGTTTGCTCCCTCCGACCCGCCTTCGTGTTCCCCGGTACATCCTGTACCGGCTTTCCTGTAACAAGGCGATGCCTTGAAATCTTTACAGGAACACTCCGGTTCGAATCCCTTTTGCCTGTTTTCGGAGCAGGGGGGATTCGGTCTCCAGTCGCAAACGTCCTGTTTGCTCCTTCCGACCCGCCTACGCCCCCTGTCGGGCGCATCCATGCGCCCTTTTCCTCCCATTCGGTCGGCGGGGGCTTCGGTTCGAATCCTCAGCGCTCCTCACTTCGTTCGGAGCAGGGGGGATTCGAACCCCCGGTGCCTTGCGGCACAACGGTTTTCAAGACCGCCTCCTTCAACCACTCGGACACCGCTCCAGTATACGCAGCCCCGACAGGGGCTGTAAATCCAATAAAGTTAGCACAAGCTAGCGCCAGTAAATGCCACTGTCCGCGAATATGCTGTCAATTACTACAATACTCGATCTATACATTTTCGGTCAAGTCACACTATATCCCCAATATCGCTTTGGCTATCGAAAAATAAACGATAAGCGCTGCAGCGTCGACAATGGTGGTTATCATTGGGGCAGCCATTACTGCCGGATCGATATTTATTCTTTTGGCAAGTATGGGCAGTAGGCTTGCTATGGTTTTTGATATGAGAACCGTGCAGAACAGGGACAGCGTAACAGTGACGGACAGCATTATATCCCTGCCGTTCATCAGATACACCCGTACAATGTTGACTAACCCCAGCCCCAGGCCGCAGAGAGCGCCGACACGGATTTCCCGCCACATTACCCGCAGAACATCTTTAAGGCGGATTTCTCCTACTGCCATACCGCGGATTATAAGAGCTGAAACCTGTGCTCCGGCATTACCGGCTGTATCCATGAGCATGGGAATAAAAGACATGAGGACGGGAAGAATTGCCAGGCTGGCTTCGAAACTTACAATTATACTGCCGGTTATGGTCGCCGAAAGCATTAATACCATTAGCCAAAGGATTCGGTTCCGGGCAAGTTTGAAAATACCGGTTTTAAGATACGGCTCGTCAGACGGGGCAAGGGCGCTCATCTTTTCAATGTCTTCAGTGCTTTCCTCGACGATAATTTCTACGATGTCGTCAACGGTGATGATGCCAACAAGACGCTTTTCTTTGTCAACTACGGGCATGGCTAACAGGCCATATTTGTGGAACTGGTTTGCAATGGCTTCCTGGTCATCGGTGGTTTGTGCAAAGACAAGATTCGTGTCCATTATGTCGCCGATCCGTTCGTCCGGGCGTGCAAGCATGAGGCTTTTTGCCGATACCACTCCCAAAAGCACCCGGTCCCAGCGGATAACATAACAGGTGTATATGGTCTCTTTATTAAGCCCGGTGTTGCGGATTGTATCAAAAGCTTCATGCACAGTGGCATTTTCCCGTAAGTCAACATATTCAGTGGTCATTATGCTGCCGGCGGAATCGTCCGGATACTGGAGTATCTGGTTAATAAGTTTCCGTTTTTCGCTGGGAACATTCTGCAGTACCCGCCTGACCACATTGGCCGGCATTTCTTCGATAAAGTCTACCGCATCGTCCACAAAGAGCGTGCTCATTATCTCGCCGATTTCTGTATCGGTAAGAGCCTCGATTATGTGTTGTTGCTGATCGCTGTCTACATGGGCAAATACCTCGGAGGCAATGTCTTTGGGTAGAATTCTGAACAAACGAATAATTTTTTCTTTGTCCAGTTCTTCAAATGCTTCTGCAATGTCTACGGTGTTCATGTCGATCAACATGGCTTTCAACCAGGGAAGGTCAATGGTATCTGCATTTAGAATGGAAAAAATGTCATCTTTCATGGGGTCCTCCTGTTTTTTTCGGTGTCTCATTGGACACTTTTAAGAGGACACTGAACAGTCGGATGTTATATCAAAAAACTTCTGTTAAAACATACCGTTAAAATAGGAAGAAGCGGACGGACAATTTGCTTAATGAAATGCAATTAACAGCAAGCCCGCAGTATTGTTCTTACTACTGTGAGGGTCACTGTCCGTGTCGCCGGATTTAGGCAAGCTCACCATTATCCTCCTTAAATACATGATGTTCCGCTTCAAAGCGTTAGTTTTTAAATAATGTCATGAACAGGGCGTTTTCGTCAAGGGTTGCTGATAGGGGGGGGTCTCGTCTGTAACCTTGACTTGCGTATTGACAACGTGCGTACAAAAGGATAATTTTAAAACGAATTCAGGGAATACATGGAATGATGCATAAATTTGAGCGTATAACCATCATGTTGAAAAAAAAATCTTTCATACCGCCATTAATAATTGTATGTGTGTTATCTCTTATTTTTTTTATGTGCAGAACGATAATATTTTCTGCCTCCGAAGAAAATGAATCATCGCACCACATTGAGGCGATTACATTCGATGACCCGGTGGAAGCCTACTATGCCGGTTATATTGAAGAAGCAATACGATTGCTTTCCTCTGCCTCACCTATACCAGATCCGCCATTAACAGAGCTTGCGCAGAAGCATCAGCTTGTGACACTGCATTGGGAACTGGGAGAAAATGCACGGGCTGCAGAATTGCTTGGAGAACTGATCGAAATCCCGGACCTGACAGAGGCTGAAAGAGATGAATTTCTACTGGAAATGTTTATTACCTACGTCCTTATGGGCAGCTATGAACAAGCAGCCGCACTGCGAAATATCACGGAACCGGCTGTTCAGAAAATGGAAAACCGATTAAGGGCTGAATATTATTTCTACAATGCACTGGTTTACCATGAGATGGGAGATGTCGGACGCGCCGAGGAGTATTACCGGCAAAGTCTTGCCATTAACCGATTGAGAGCATTGGCCTGGTACAGGCTCGGTACTATTTTGCTGGACAGAAACCCCAGAGAAGCGGAAACAGCCTTTCAAACCTGCTGGAATCAGGACAATGCTTTTACCCCCGTATTGTTCCCGCTTGCTCAGCTTTTGGCTTCTCGCAGAGATTGGGTACAGGCGCGCAACTACTTAAGTACTGCCAATACCCGGCTTCCCGATGACCCGGCAATAAACGCGGCATTATCTGAAGCTCTGCAAAATGCCGGACCTCCTGGAGATGGTACACACCTGATACGCCGGCACATTCCCGCAAACCTGCCCACCGTTACGCCTGCACAGCTTATCCCCGCAGAGGGAAATATACGCGTTGGGCTGATCGAAAACCGGCACCTTATTTCGGTCAAAGCCGGAGGCGGCTTTACTATTAGTGACAAGACGACCGATCAAATTCTTTACCGAGGCGCTGCGAGAGAACAGTTTTGGGTTGAGCAGTCAGATGAAGCACTCATTATTCACGACAGGAACAATAACGTCCTGCTTACCAGTTCCGTTCCCGTGGTATACGAACTCCTCAATAACAGAGACACATCAATTGTGGCAGGTGTAGTAAGCGGAATGCCGGGGACTAACCGGACGTACCGGGGATTACTGGAATTCCGGCCTGGTCCCAATGGTATCACGGTGGTAAACATTGTCAACATGGGAGACTATCTTTACGGCGTTGTCCCTGCTGAAATGCCCGCAAGCTGGCCAATGGAAGCGCTGAAAGCCCAGGCCATTGCTGCCCGGTCTTATGCGATTGCCTACCGCGGAACATTTGCAGAAAGGGGTTTTGATATTTGGGGTACTCCTCATTCACAGGCGTATAACGGAGTTGGAGCAGAACATAGAAACTCTACTGCGGCAGTGAATGCAACAAGCGGCATCATCCTTGCAGGAGAAAACGACCAGCCCCTGGCAGCATATTATTCCGCTAACCACGGCGGCCACAGTGAAGATTCCCTGGTAATGTGGGGCCATGATGCGTATATGCAGGCAGTACAGGACAAGCTGCTTCCCCCGCGAACAACTCCCCTGGCTCCCAATGCCCTGTTCCGCTGGATTAAGGATACCCCGGCAAGCTATTCAAATTTTCCCGGGTTTCATGGCGCTAATGCGTACCGCTGGGAAAGGTGGATAACACCTGCAGAAATTCGCCGCCGACTGATACAGGACAGACGTGTAGCCGAAGATCCAGGAGAAATTCAAAAAATTATTTCACGGGGCAGGGGTATATCGGGGAGAATTACCAATCTGGAAATACAGGGAAGCGAAAGAAATGTTCATGTTAAAGGCGACGCGATTTGGTTTACCATGGGAGGCCTGCGATCCAGCCTTTTTACCATCCGTTATAAGCTGGATCCGGATGGTGGTATTCAATATTTTATTTTCCAGGGTGCCGGTTATGGACACGGGATGGGGATGGATCAACATGCAGCGGCAGCAAAAGCCAGCCAGGGCATGAGCGCCGAAGATATACTTTTCCACTTCTATCCCAGAGCATCACTGCGGCAGTTGTAACCGCACAAATTACGAAAAAGTGACTGTCACCGTTTTAATCGTACCCATAAACCGTGACTTGACTGTTCCTTCACTCTCAGGTAGTATCATTCCAATGGACACCACCCTCGCTTGTAAAACAGAGTCCTCCATTCCCTGTTCCCTGTTCCCTGTTCCCTGTTCCCTGTTCCCTGTTCCCTGTTCCCTGTTCCCTGTTCCCTGTTCTAATCGCAGGCTCCCAATTATATGAAAACTACCACTTAGATTTTTGTCAACTATACAAACTACTTAACAAGCACAATTTTTCAAATAATACTACCAAATTTCCGCTGAATTTTCCTAAATACATAGGATATAAGGCATACAGCCATGTTATATCCCTGCTCTTAAGAGCGGGTTAATCAACCGTGATTAGCCTGCTAAAGGGAGCAGGCGCGGACTTAAGTTCGATCACAAAAAGGAGTTCTTTTATGAAGGACATAATTAAAATGATGGGGATTATCGCTTTTATCGCGGTAATCGGATTTACAATGGCAGCTTGCAGCACCGATGGCGGCGACGATCCTCCTGTTACCACTGCCCCGCTGGGTGCAACCCTGAATTTGAGCGGGCCGGTTGACTTATGGGTTTATGACGATGATACCGATGAGTTTGTATTAATAGACAATTTCACCGGCAATAGAGAGGTTACTGCTATTTTTTTTGATGGTGATGATGATGATGATAACATAATACCTCTTGGCGGAAACGGAGCAATCACTGGTGGGCAGTTTAGTTTTACCATCGGTACGCCAAATCACACATTACCCATAAGTGAGCTTATGTCAAATATAAATGGTGAAGATATCTCCATAAATAATCCCGCAGTACAGGCAGTGGGCCTGAACTTGCGAACCCCCTCCGGTTTTCTTTTTCGGGAGCATAAAACTGAAACAATTGATGATCAAGTGCAATATATCTATGTTGCCGACGATGTTACCATAAGCGCAGGCAAATCAAGTTTTTCGGGTGATCAATATGGGACAGAGACACTAAGTGCTTTCACTATCAATCTAAAGAAAGGCTGGAACGCCCTGCGTTTTAGATATGTGGTAACAAGCACAAACCCATATTCTGCAACCATGACTTTCTCCGCTGCAAATCCCGGCCACCTCAGGTGGGTATTACACGAATTCGACTATTAATACGATTTGTGCCTTCCCATCACCTATTATATTTGGTGATGGGCGGCCGCCACAATAAAAATACCCCGCCGTAAGCACTAAACTTGACCCACAGAATCTTAATCTAACATTTTACCTGGTAACAAACCGGCGGCGGGCGGGGCAGCGTGCCTGCAAAACATGCCGGAGAATCTGCTTGCGAAGCCATTGCCCGGTATGTGTTATCCTTCATGTATTCAGGAATTGTGTAAATAGGTGTTGTCCTCATGCTTTGTGCACCGGGCAGCATTTTCTATATGCTATTTTTGATTCTTCTCGCTCGTCTTCTCCAGCAGAGATACCAAGTAAATGCGAGGCGGCAAGCCTCGTGGATAAAAAAAAGCAAATCGGTACGGCGCAAGTAAATTCTCATGGTGTAGAAAATGCGTGAAGGCTTTAGCCTGAACAGTGCGCCGCTGCAAATGTTTTGCCGTCCCGCCACCACGCCCGCCGCCGCCTTTTTGCAATGAAACTCTGAGACAAATTTGAACGTAAAGATAATTCCACCTTTATGTCCATAGACTAAAAATAATGCTCAGCTCGTACCCTTGCATTTTCCGGCAATATCCTTCATACTAAGCGCATGAAAAAGCACCCAATAATTTTTAAAACAATTCTAATCGCGCTGTTGGTTATCACCGCATCGATGTTTATTGCTTGCGCGACCAATCCCCTGACGGGGCAAAGAACCATGGCTTTTGTTAGCAATAGAGAGCTCTTCCCCTCTGCCTTTGCCATGTACGATGAGTTCCTCAACGAAAACACTGTTGTCACCGGTACCCCGGAAGCACAGATGCTTAATAATGTCGGGAACAGGCTAGCTGAAGCAGCTCTTAAATGGCTTACTGCCGAAGGGTATGGTCATTATCTGGATGATTACCAATGGGAGTTTACGCTGATCCAGGATGACACTGTAAATGCATGGGCGTTGCCCGGCGGTAAAATTGTGTTTTACACAGGGATAATGCCGGTAGCCCAAACTGAGGCAGGGATTGCGGTAATAATGGGCCATGAAATTTCCCATGCCTTGCTTAATCACGGTCAGCAAAGAATGAGTGCCGGCGTACTGCAGGAGATTGGCATGGTAGGCGTTGCAGTGGCAACAGGAGGATTGTCGCAGGAGACGCAATCCCTGGCTATGTCTGCTTACGGAGTTGGCTCCGAACTTTTGGGAACTATGCCCTTTGGCAGAAGGCATGAACTTGAAGCGGATGAATATGGTCTTATTCTCATGGCTATTGCAGGTTATGACCCCGCCGAGGGAGCTCGTTTCTGGGAGCGTATGGCTGCTTTAACCGGCGGTGGTTCCGGCCCTCAGTTTTTCAGCACCCACCCTTCAGGTGAAAACAGGATACGGCAGTTGCAGGAATTAGAAGCAACGGCAAGACAGAAAGCAGCGGAATTTGGTGTTACATTCTAAAGATCAGGAGGACCCATGCAGCGCCTAATCTTATGCATAGTGTTAATTTGTATTTCCATCCCGCTTTTTGCCCAGGTTGAGATTCCGGAACACCGTTTTGCCTCCGGCGATTGGAGTTTTGACGGTCCCAGAATATATCAAAATGATGCCGATGCAACTTTCGCAAAAATTATGCTGAGAATACCCCAGAATGATGCCATGATTTATGAATTTAACGTCCGGTATGAGGGCGGTGCAGAGGACGGCCATGGGGGATTTGGCATTCACTTGTATGTGGACAATACTGCTAATACCGCCACATGGGGTGCCGGGAATTCCTATCTTTTGTGGTTAAATTATGATGAAGCGCCTCGCGCCGTAAACATCCCCCAGGGTTTTTCCGCCCAGGTGTACAAAAGCATCAGCGATAACCGGATGATTCTGCTGCACAGCATCCCTTTACCTGAATATTTTCCCCTGTTAACCGAAGGAAACCTTGCCCGTCCCGTACCTTTTAAAATCGAGGCATACGAGACCGGGGAAATCCGTGTTTACGACCCCACCGATCCCGAATCGGGCAATTATTTTTATTTCACCATCGACAGCGGAGAATTACCCCTTATGGGTGATTGGGTGGTACTCCGGACCAATGGTATGAGGGCTTCTTTCGGCATGGGGCTGGAAGATTAGACCGGTTTTGTACTTGAATAAAAATAATAAATTTCCTATACTGAAAGCCTGAAGTGGTATGCCTCCGGGTATCCGGAGGTTAATTCTGTTTTCAAAAACCTGTTTATAATTAGGAGAACATCCCATGAAACGGACGTATCAACCCAGCAAAGTCAAACGGAATCGCAAATTCGGGTTCCGCGCCAGGATGAAAACAAGGGGCGGTCGGCTTGTGCTTAAACGCCGCAGGGCAAAGGGCCGGTATAAGCTGACGGTTTCCGATGAGAAAAAACCGTATTAAAGCCATTGGTAGAAAAAATTGTTTCCGCAGGGCCTGGCCACTCACAAGCGGCTGGGCGTTTTAAACGGAAAGAACATTTGAAGGGAAGGGATGCAATAAAGGAGGTTTATGTCAGGGGAAGGCGTTTTAGCTGCCGGGGAGCAAAACTTTTTGTGCAAAAAAACAGTCTGCCCTATAACCGGATATGTTTTACCTTCTCCCGGGGTTTTGGGAAAGCGGTTGAAAGAAACCGTGCCAGGCGGCTTGGCAGAGAAGTCTACCGGATGATAAAACCACGTTTAAATTACGGATATGACATGATCTTGCTGGTATACCCGGATGTTGCGGGAGTAACATTTACCGGGCGCATGGAACAGGTGACAACACTGCTTTCCAAAGCAGGTTTACTGCAATGAAAGCCATTGCCCTGATTGCTGTCAGATTTTACCAAAATGCCATTTCCCCCTGGCTGCCGCCGTCATGCAGGTTTGTTCCAACCTGTTCGGCTTATGCCGTTGAGGCAATTGAAAGATACGGCTTTTTGCGGGGAACAGTATTGGCAGTAAAAAGGATACTGCGATGCCACCCGTTTTGTACCGGCGGTTATGATCCGGTTCACTGATCGAATAAAAAGGATAGGTATATATGGAAAAAAATACATTGCTGGCAATAGTGCTTTCCTTGGCAGTATTGTTTGGTTTTTACATTGTGCAGGGAGTTTTATTCCCGCAGTCGCGGAACCAGGTTACCCAACAAACCACGCCTCCTCATGAGAGTATTCCGCCGGAAGCGCCGCCCCCTTCGGATCCGTTTTCGTCTGTACTCGATCCATTAACATCAATACCAGACAACATTGCTACCCCCGGTCATGTTGAGACGGAAGCAGACAGCGGTCCCCTCACAGAACAGCGCGTAACCATTGAAACAGAGTTGCTGCATGTAGTTCTTACCAACGCCGGGGGCGATGTGATTTCGTTTCAGCTCAAGGATCACATGGATGGAGATGATTTTGTAGAAATGGTACATTCGGGAGACAATGAGGCGCACGCTTTCACTATTGCTTTTGGCGGCCTTAACGCACAGCCTCGGACAGAACTATTTCATGTTGAGCAGACATCGCAGCATTCTGTCACATTTTACCGGGATTTTCCGGTGCCAAACAATGCAAATGCACGGTTCAGGCTGAGTAAAAGATACGACTTCATGCCAAATGAATATATTTTTCAGCTTACCGTTTCTCTGGAAGATGCCGGCTTTACAATGCCGGGTTTTAACTTCGGCGGCAGCGCATATACCCTTTCTTTTGGCCCCCAGATTGGGCCGCGCTTTGAAAAGCTCGACAATCGCCAGGACTTCCGTCAGTACTTCACATTTGCCAATGGCAGACGCAGCAGACCGGAGAGGGCAAGCGAGACGGCAATCATCAGTACAAACCCGCAATGGGCGGCAATTTCCGGAAAATATTTTGCGGTCATTGCCATCCCGCTGCTTCCCCACTACGATTTAAATTTTTCCGAAAGGCCCGAACCCGGCATCCCGTCGGCATCAAGACTTAATATAATACGCCCTCCGGTGAACAACTCACGTCAGGAAGATGTCTACCGGTTCTTTCTTGGCCCCAAAAGCCAGGAAACGCTCAATGCCTACAACACCGGTAATAACGGTTTCAATCTTGTCAACTTGCAGCTTACCGAGGTTGCTAACACCAGAGGATTTTTGAGACCGGTGGAAATTGCACTCAGATGGCTGCTCCTGCTGTTTTACCGGATGATCCCCAATTATGGTATTGCGATAATCCTGGTGACACTGACAGTCAAAATTATTTTTTTCCCGCTGACAAAAAAAAGCTCCGAGGCAACTCTGCGTATGCAGGCGCTAGCGCCTAAAATCAAGGAACTTCAGGAAAAGTACAAAGACAACCGCCAGAAACTGAACATGGAAATGGCGGAATTTTACAAAAAAGAAGGGTACAACCCCCTTTCGGGCTGCCTTCCCATGCTGCTCCAGATTCCCATTTTCTTTGCCATGTACAATCTGTTTAATAATTATTTTGAACTGCGGAATGCTATGTTCATTCCCGGCTGGATACCCGATCTTTCAATGCCCGAATCGATATGGGATTTTCCCGATGGGGTTAGGCTGCCGCTGCTGGGCTGGACCGCCCTTCGTTTACTGCCGTTTATCTATGTCGGCTCACAGCTTTTGTACGGCAAGGTGACTCAAGTCCCCGGTCAGCAATCCAACAGTCAGATGAAAATGATGTTATATGTTATGCCGATTATGTTCTTTTTCATTCTATATAATGTCCCATCGGGATTATTACTCTACTGGATTTTCTCAAACCTGCTCACCATGGTTCAACAGGTTGGGATAAATAAATTAAACGCCAAAAAACGTGAAGCGGCAGCAGCGGAGGCGGAGGAAGATGCGGCGAAAAAGGTATCTTCAACCATTCCGCCGGTTAAGAAAAAGAAACGGCGATAGTATCATTATAAGGAGGTTTTTATGATATATGAATTTGAAGGCCGTACAGAAAAAGAAGCGATAGATCTTGCGGCAGAAGAGCTTGGTCTTGAGAAAGACGATTTTGATGTAGAGATTCTGGAAACCCAGCGTCAAGGCTTGTTTAAAAAAGGCCATGTGCGGATAAGAGTACATACCGATAAACCTGTTTCTACTGCGTATTCCGGCAAGGAATTGCAGGAAAGCGGCGGTACAGAACCTAAACGACAGGTATCTTCCGGCCAGCCGGTATTCGGCGATCCTGCGGCACAAAATGATTTTGAGCACAAAATGACGGTCTTTGTTACAGAACTTATTCAGCGTATGGGGTACAGCAGTAAAGTTTCGGTTCTATTCAGGGAAGAATTCAAGCTGGGCCTGAAAATCGATTCGGAATTTTCTTCAATACTGATTGGGAAAAAAGGTAAAAACCTTGATGCACTGCAGTTACTGGCAAATATTTATGCCGGGAGACAGGGCCGCGAAGATATGCGGATCATACTTGACAGTGAAAATTACCGCATTCGCCTGGAAGAATCGCTTGTACGGCTTGCCTACACCGTTGCCGACAGTGTCAGGGAAACCCGTGGTTCAATTCTGCTTGAGCCGATGAACCCCTTCGATCGCCGCCTCATTCACACAGCTCTGAATGACATTACCGATGTGGAAACGAAAAGTGAAGGAGAAGGCCTGTATAAACAGGTACGGGTTTTTTACCGGGGCTTTAAATAATAACTTCCGCTAAGAAGCGTAATTTTCACAGACAAACGGTGTTTTAGAATCATGAGAAAAGAGTTATTGTTGGCTTTTTTGATGTTATCTGCGGCTTTGCAGCCGGTTTTAGGTGTTTCACTGGAACAACTCGTCGGAAACGAAAGAGCTGCAGCCCTGAGGTCTGTGCCGGCAGGATCTGTGCAGCCGATTGTTGAAGTACAGCTCAGAAGACCGAACCCCCTCATTATGCCATCTCACAGAGAATTACAGCGTATAGTTACAGGATCAGTAAACAATCTTGATCCCAGCCTGATTGTGGAAACCCTGTCACTGTATATAAAACCTTCGTCTCAGGCTTCAGCCTGGAGCGATGAGCAACGGACCGGCTTGTTTAACCAATTGGTAGCTTTGAGTACCCTTACCGGAATTCAATATTATTCGGCAAGCCGGAATGCCATGCGGACTTTTTACGAAATATCCCAGGTTGTGGATAATCCGGCAAACAAAAGTCCTCTGCCCGATCCGGTATTTTCCTCACCTCCGGCATCACTTACCCTGTACGCCCGTCAAAAAGACCTTACATTTGGAGAAAATATATACCGTTTTGATTACCGCACAAGTGAAAACGCCATTATTTTTGTGCAGGAGAATGAAACTTCCATGAGTGCCGGGATTATTCCCGCAGTCGGCAGAAACAGATTCCGCACGGTTATGGCAGTAATTGATACAGACGATTCTCTCTTGATCTACGCAGCGGCGATGGCAAAAGCGGCATCCGTTCCCGGAATAGGGGACCGTATCAGCTCATCATTCACCAACCGCGTAAATGCGATACTTACCTGGTTTACAGGACGCGCTAACAGGGTGTTTCTGTAACCTAGCAACCCCCTGATTTTGACTAAATGTAATTGTATGTTTATATTATAAACATGGATGTTGTTTATCTTTTTTATGAGGGTGAGAAAACATCAATCCCCGCTTCTTACAAAGACCCGCCTTTACGGAAATTGTTTTCTGTAACAGGCGGAGGAATTTGGAATGCTGACAGCATGGAATTTAACTTTAACCGTAAACTGGACGCAGAAAAATTAAGCCGTTTTGTTCCGGATAAACCAATTGTACAAGTTAGCAATAATGCTATTACTGTAAAAAGTTTCTTTGGCCGCCCCTGGCCGGAAACGGATGGCAGCGATAAAATATATTTTACTCAGGAATGGCAGGATGCATTGGAAAATGAAATGCGTGCCAGAAAATACAGCCGAAATACCATAACGGCTTATATTTATTATAACCAATCCATGTGCCAATGGCTGCAAAAATCCCCTGATACAATAACCGCAGATGATGTAAAAAAGTATCTTGCATATAAGGAAAAAGAAGAAAACCTTTCTGCAGCAACCATAAATATTTCTTTGAGCGCCATTAAGTTTTTCTTCTGTAATGTTTTAGAAAATAACTCTCTCCGCGAGCAGAAACGACCCCGGCAGGATAAACGGCTGCCGGTTGTCCTTTCAAAAACCGAAATAAAAAATTTGCTTGAGACGGAAAGGAACCTTAAACATCGCCTTCTTTTGATGATAGTGTATTCGTCAGGCCTGAGGGTCAGTGAAGTGGTCAGCCTGAGAAAGCAGGATATTGACATTAACCGAAAATCTGTCAATATTGTTTGCGGCAAGGGCAGGAAGGACAGGTACACCATAACATCGGATACAGTAATAAAAACCCTTGGTGATTATTACATGCGGTACAGCGTAACCGGCTGGCTTTTCCCCGGGCAGCCATCGAGCAGCCATCTGAGCATCCGTTCCGCCCAGCATATTTTTGAAAATGCAGCCCGAAGAATCGGCCTAAAGAAAAATGTTTCTATCCACAGCCTTCGCCACACTTTTGCCACCCATCTTTTGGAAAGCGGCACTGACATCCGTTATATCCAGGACCTTCTGGGCCACTCGTCTGTCCGCACCACAGAACGCTACACCCATGTCGCTCAAAGAAAAGCTTTAACAATTAAAAGCCCATTGGATACAATTGATGATGAGTAGAGTTGAACTTCGCTTTTTATACAAAACTTGGGATATATACGACACTTTTTGTATATAAGAGAAGTTATATGAAATTTGGGCTGGAACTTATCGGATATAAATGAAATAATTAATAAAAAAGTTGAATTATATATTGACATATTGTTGATATTTTGTATATAATTACATAAGGAGAATTAAGAACATTTTATGGCTAAACAAATTCAAGAACAAATTATGAAAAAACACTATATTTTAGGCTGTTGTGGCGTTGATTGTGGTTTATGCCCAAGATTTTATACAGATGGGGATTCAAAGTGTCCTGGCTGTTATGGCCCTGATTTTGAAAATAAGCATCCTCCGTGTGGTATAGCAAGTTGTTGTT
>Ga0099364_10000660_pt1 | contig 59036 bp, 50 predicted proteins | sample TergutTh196P3_FD_73070 | JGI IMG/M metagenome (GOLD analysis project Ga0099364, IMG submission 73070) | Microcerotermes parvus P3 segment gut microbial communities from Pointe-Noire, Republic of the Congo - Th196 P3 | ecosystem: Host-associated > Arthropoda: Insects > Digestive system > Gut ... | reverse complement strand
TTTTTTTGTTTTGCGCGAAACTCCCTTCTTTGGTGAACAAATTTTTGCCCCCCCCCCCAAAAAAAGGGCAGCCAAACCCCCCCCCCCCCGCAATCGAAAAAAGGTCAGGTCAGAACGATGTACGTGCCGCAGTTTCAGCCGTGTTATCGAGCAGCTCTGCTCCGCCACCGATGGCAACAACACCGGCAATCATCGCAGCATTATCTCCGCACAGATCGAGCGGCGGTACGCTCACCTGCACGCCAATGGCCTCCATCGCCGCAATCAAAGTTTCGCGTAAAGCCGTATTTGCCGCTACGCCCCCACCAAGGCAGAACCACTCCACGCCCATCTCCTGTACCGCACGCACCGCCTTGTGAACCTGCACGTCAATGACGGCTTGCTGGAACGAGGCCGCGATGTCGGGAACGTTGAGCTCTGCGCCGCTTTCCTGCTGTGCGCGAATGTAGGTGATAACCGCCGTCTTGAGACCGGAGAGCGAGAACCGATAGTCCTTCGTATGCAACATTGCACGCGGGAACTCGATGGCATGCGGGTTGCCCTCGCTCGCCAGCTGCGCGATAATCGGCCCACCAGGATAGCCGAGGCCGAGCACCTTCGCTATCTTGTCAAACGCCTCGCCAACGGCATCGTCGAGCGTCTCACCGAGCGTACGGTACTGCCCCCACTGCTCGCAGTAAACGAGAAGTGTGTTGCCGCCGCTCACGATGAGCGACACAAAAGGAGGGTCGAGCTCCGGTGTGCTGAGCTTGTTCGCAACCATGTGGCCTTCGAGATGGTTGACGCCGTAGAGCGGGATGTCGCGCGCAAAACTCAGGCCCTTCGCAAAGGCAAGCCCTACCACGAGCGCACCGACGAGTCCCGGCTTAGTCGTCACCGCTATTGCCTCGATGTCATCGAGCGTGCAGCTGGCCTGCAAAAGGGCCTCGTCGATCACATCGACAATCATCTCGATGTGCTTACGCGCCGCTATCTCAGGTACGACGCCACCGAAGCGTGCGTGCCACGGGGTTTGGCTCGCAACAACGTTGCTACGAATCGCCATGGCGTCAAGCACCGCCGCCGCGGTCTCATCACACGAAGTCTCTATACCGAGGATTAGCACTGCGCTCGCACACCCGCCTCACCACTCTCGCGTTGACGTTTGAGTTCTTCCTCTTCGGCATTAGAGAGGCGTTCATATATCGGCAACACTTCGGCAGGGTCGCCCTCGCCAAACATGCCATCCGGGCCGCGGCCATACAGAGGCACACCGAGGCCGTAGGCGAGGCCCTTCGCGGTAGCCACCCCAATGCGTACTCCTGTCAAGGATTCAGCGGGCCCGCAGTCTACCACGATAGCTTCAAGAGCACTTTTATCGATGTCATGCTCGGCCAATAAAGCTGCAATTTCATCAAGAAGCAGTGTGTTAGCAAGACGATACGCTTCAACAACGCGCTCATGTTCGAGTATCTGCTCACCGCCCTCGTCAACCCGCACCAGCGCAATGCGCATTACGTCGCTTGATGTGCTAAACGTTAGCCACATAGTACCATCGCCAGCTCGATGCCGCGCTCGCTCAGCGCACGCACCTCGATAGTGCGCTCCTCCTCGCCGACGTAGCGAAACACCAGCTCGAGATCGGCGCGCTCCTGTACTTCGGCGAACTTGTCGCCCCACTCGACGAGAAAAACACCGTCTCGTGTCTCAAGAAGCTCGAAGTAGTCGAGGTCGCGTGTCAGACTCACCACGTCATCGATGCGGTAGAGATCCCAATGGTAGAGCTTCAGGCCGCTATCGATGTCGCTGTCAGTGCCGGCACCCTCGCCTGTGCCCACACTCTCGAGCATGATGTTAAACGTCGGGCTAATAATCTCGTCCGACACCCCAAGCGCCGCAGCGACGCCCTTCGTAAAGTGCGTCTTTCCTGCTCCGAGGTCGCCCGCCAGCACGACGGCATCACCGGGACGAAGTGCTGTCCCAAGACGGCGCCCCAGCTCGATAGTCTCGGCGACTGAACGCGAGGTGATCGAGCGCACCGCAGACAGCCCCGGATTACCGGCTTGCAAGATAATCGGCCACCTTAAAAAAGTCGCCCTGCTTATTCTGGTCGTAGATAGTGGCGGCCGGATGATAGGAGGGAATGATGAGGTATTCACCGTGCTCGTTCTTGTGCTCAAAGATGCGTCCCTGCACTGCGCTGATGCCGACATCCTTTGCAAGCGCCCAGCGCGTCGAAAACGCGCCAAGCGTCACGATGATACGTGGCTGTATCGTATGGATTTGGCTCGCCAGCCAGTGCTGGCATGCTTCGATCTCGCTTCTCTGGGGATCATGGTTGCCGGGCGGGCGGCACTTGAGCACATTGGCGATGTAGATGTCTTCACGCTTGAGACCGGCGCGCGCCAAAAACTCGTCGAGCACACGCCCTGCTGCACCGATGAACGGCAGCCCGCCCTCATCCTCGTTTTTGCCAGGAGCTTCCCCGATAAACATGACGTCGGCGTGCGGATTGCCGCTGCCCCACACAAGCGTCGTACGCGTCGCCCCCAGGGGGCACGCCTGACAGCTCTGCGCCTGCGCTTCGAGCTCGGCGAGCGTCATCGTCATCGGATGCGACCCTGTACTCACGTCGCTACATCCACGTCGTGACTTCGCTCAAGGGACGGCGTGCCTGTTTGCCCGATGACTGTGCGCTGTAACCGATTGGCAGAATCGCCACCGGAGTTATCGGCGCGCTGATGCCGACTGCATCGGACACGGCACTTTCGTCGAACGCGCCGATCCAGCAGCTTGCGAGTCCGCGCTCGACAGCGGTAAGTAGCATGTTTTGCGTCGCCGCAGCAGTATCTTGAATGCTATAGAGCTGCGCACCGCGATCACCGTAACGCGACTTGCAGGGGCGTGGGTCGACGCACACCACGATAACGACCGGGGCAGCCGCGGCCCACCGTTGCTCGAGCACCGCTGCAAGGCGCGTACGCGCTTCCTCGGTGCGCAGCACGAAAAAACGCCACGGCTGGATGTTGCCTGCGCTTGGCGCAACTATTGCAGCCTCAAGAATCGCCTCGATCTCGGCGCGTGGCACAGACGTCTCCTGAAAATGGCGTATACTGCGACGACCGTGTATGACCTCGGAAAACTCCATAGCTTGATCCCTCCCGAACCTCCTGTTTCACACATACACGCGGTCGAGACGCCTGCCCAGACCGCACGCTATTTCGTAGTTAATGGTACCTGCTTTTGTAGCGATTTCATCGATTGAAATCGTATCATTACCGCTTGCCCCTGAGCTGGTACCCACGAGCACGAAGGTATCTCCCGCCTTGAGGTCGTCGTGCTGAAGCGCACGCACCATCAGTTGATCCATACAGATGCGCCCGACCTGCTCGAAACGTACGCCCTCGTGCAACAGGTCGAGCTTGCCGGATGTAACGCGCGGCACGCCGTCGGCGTAACCCAAAGGCAGAGTCACGATTGCGCACGGCACCTCGGCACGCCATGTGAGCCCATAGCTCACACCCTCGCCGATGCCGAGCGCGTGGACAAGCGTTGCCTGCGCATAGACGCTCATGACGGGCTTGAGCGTCAGGTGGGCCCTCGTGTCGTCGCTGGGGTGAAGCCCGTAAAGCGCGATACCGAGGCGCACCATGTCGAGATGTGCATCGGGCATAAGAATCGTCGCAGCGCTGTTGGCGGCATGTGCGATACCGTACTCGAGGCCTTCGGCATACAGAGCAGCGAGTGTTTCCTTGAAGGCCGCGAGCTGACGCTGCGCGTCGTAGTCACCCTCTATATCGGCCGTAGCAAAGTGCGTATAGATGCCATCGAGAGCGACATGCGGCAAACTCTGTGTCTCGCGCACGATCGACACTGCCTCGGCAGGACGTACGCCGAGCCGATTCATGCCGGTGTTAATCTTGAGGTGAAAGCTCGCACGTTTGCCCATCAACTGTGCGACACCGGCGAGCTCATAGAGATAGTCGGCACTCGTGGCAGTCGTGGTGATGTCGAGCTCGATGAGATCGGCGAGCGCCGTCGAAGGCGGTTGCGTAAAGACCAAAATAGGCGCGGTCAGCGATGCGGCACGCAGCTCGATAGCCTCTTCGGCCGTCGCCACACCAAGCCAGTCTGCCCCGGCTGCCAGCGCGGCACGTGCGCAGGACACAGCACCGTGACCATAGCCGTCGGCCTTAACGACCGCCATCACGAGCGTACCGGGCAGAATGCGACTCTTGAGCTGATGCAGGTTAAACGTAAGTGCGCCGAGCTCGATTTCAGCCCAGGAGGCACGGTACTTTGGCGGCCTGTGAGGAGCGGCGTTCGGGGGCGAAGCTGGGCGCGGTGTGTGCGTGTTGGTGTGCGTGTTGGTGTGCGTCATAAGCTAAACCGTATTTCGTAGCTCGCGGAAGGTACGTGCAAGCTCATCCTCGGGCGTCATCGCGCCCTCGCGCGCGGGACGTGCCGCTGCGGTGATGGCCACCGCACTCGCCACAGCCGTTACGTGCGTATAGCTGAGCGAGACGTGCATCTCAACGATGCCGAGCTCCTCGGCGCGCTCAGCGGCCGTACCGGTGAGCACCGGCAGCGGTTTTCCGTGCTCGTTGCGCTCGATTTCAACATCGTGAAAGCGAATACCGGCAAAGCCGGTGCCCAGCATCTTGAGCACGGCCTCCTTGGCGGCAAACCGCAAGGCGTAGTGTACTTCGGGACGTGCCTTGCTCTCACAATAAGCGCGCTCGGCCTCGGTGAAGAGGCGCTCTTTGATACGCGGACGGCGCTCGAGCACGCCGGAAAAACGCTCGATTTCAACGATATCGACGCCGAGCCCAGCGACGAGATCAGTAGATGCTGTTTCGTGTGCGTTTCGCATAGCTTATAGATTAGCAGTTTTTATGTGCTCGTGGATGTTAGCCTAGTTCTTCTTTGACCAGTTCGACGAATCGGTCGACTTCGGTCTGCGCGGCTTCGATAGTCGCTGCTTCGGCCATCACACGCACGAGTTTCTCGGTGCCCGACGCGCGCACAAGCACACGCCCCTCACTCCCAAGACGTTCTTCGGCCTCGGCAAGTGCATCCGATATCTTCTTGCTGGTAACAAGAAGCTCCTTGTTACTGACGGCAACGTTCTCCATGACCTGCGGATACTTTGTCATCACGGTTGCGAGCTCAGCAAGTGGTGTTTTTGTTTGTGCGACAATATTGGCCAGCATCAATGCAACGATGAGCCCGTCACCAGTCGTGTTGTGGTCAAGTAAGATGACGTGACCGGACTGCTCGCCACCAAGGTTGGCATCCATCGCCTGCATCTGCTCGAGCACATACCGGTCACCCACGAGCGTCTTGACGGTCTGAATCCCCAGCTTATCCATCGCCTTTTCGAAGCCGAGGTTGCTCATCACGGTACCGACGACAACATCGCCGGAAAGAAGGCCGTTTTCCTGCATGTATTTCGCACAGATTGCGATAATCTGGTCGCCGTCAACGACCTCGCCATTCGCGTCGACGGCAAGCGTGCGATCGGCATCGCCATCGTGCGCAATCCCGAGGTCAAACTCGCCGGAACGCACGAGTTCCTGCAGTGTTTCAAGGTTCGTAGAGCCACACGCGACGTTGATGTCGTCACCGTTAGAGTCAGTATTGATAGCGGTAACGGTCGCGCCGAGATCCTCAAACGCACGCGGGGTGGTAACGGCCGCCGCTCCATGCGCGCAGTCGAGCGCAACGCGTAGACCTGCGAACGCGCCCGGCTCGAAGATGCTCGTCGCGTGATGTATGTAGCGTGGTGTCGCATCGTCGATGTGGATGACGCGCCCGATGCCTTCGCCAGACGGCCGATCGATGCGCTCACCGGAGTGCAGGAAAATCTCGATGAGCGACTCAAGATCGTCAGGGAGTTTGAACCCATCGCGCGAAAACACCTTCAGCCCGTTGTGTGAAGGCGGATTGTGGCTTGCGCTGATAACAATACCGCCGTCGGCATGCATACGTCGCGTCAAAAGCGCGACGGCCGGCGTTGGAATCATGTGGGCGAGCAGCACATCGCCGCCCGCGCTCGTAATACCGGCGATAAGCGCCGACTGAAGCATCGTGCCACTGCGACGCGTATCACGACCGATAACAAAACGAGGACGCTCGGCATCTCCGAGGAACTTGACGACTGCCTCACCAAGACGAAACGCCAGCCCAGGTGTCAGCTCGGTGTTCGCAACACCGCGAATGCCATCGGTTCCGAAGTATTTGGACTGCATGTGGTGCCTAGCGCTTGCTGAACTGTGGACGCTTACGCGCCTTCTTCAAGCCATACTTCTTGCGCTCGACAACACGCGGGTCACGCTTGAGAAGTCCTGCGCGCTTAAGATCGGCACGAAAGTCAGGATTGACTTCGAGGAGTGCACGCGCAATGCCGAGGCGCAATGCACCGGCCTGCCCGTTAACGCCACCGCCGTGTAGTGTAGCGACAACATCGTACGAGTTAAGCTGGCCGACAGATTTAAGTGGCACGAGCGCAAAATCAACGAGCTGCTTGCGCCCGAAGTACTCTGCACCATCGCGCCGATTGCAGAACACGCGACCCGCACCCGGGATGAGGCGCACGCGTGCCACGGCATCCTTGCGACGCCCGGTCGCAGCATAGGCGACCTCGGACTTTGGTACCTCGACGAGGTTCTTCTTGACAACGACCTTCTTGGCCACCTTCGGAGCCGCAGCGGCAGACTTCTTTGTCGTAGTGGTCCTTTTGGCGGCTGGTTTTGCAGCAGCAGGTTTAGGGGTCGATTTGGTAGCGGCGGGAGCTTTCTTGGCAGCCGGTTTGGCGGCAGGCTTGGCCGCAGCTTTTGTCGCAGGTTTCTTGGCGGCTGACTCTTTTGCAGCAGTGGCCTTCTTAACCGGTGCTTTCGCAGGAGCCTTCTTAGCAGCCGGCTTCTTGGCGGCGGCAGGTTTCTTTGCCGCAGGTTTCTTCTCTGCAGCAGCCTTCTCAGTAGCCATTAGCAACCCTCCAGCTCTATCGTGCGCGGATTCTGCGCCGCGTGCGGATGATCGGGACCCGCATATACCTTCAACTTTTTACCCATTTCGCGCCCCAACGACGTCTTAGGGAGCATGCCCTTGACGGCCTTTTCGATGATGCGCTCAGGGTGTTTCGCCATCATCTCTTTATACGAGGTTTCCTTGAGCCCACCGGGGAATCCGCTGTGGCGATAGTAGGTCTTTTGCTCGGCCTTGTTGCCAGTCACACGAATTTTTTCGGCATTAACAACGACGACGAAATCACCCACATCAACGTGCGGCGTATACGTCGGCTTCGTTTTTCCTTTTAAGATGGCAGCAAGCTGCGTCGCCATGCGGCCGAGCACGAGGTCGGTCGCATCCACGAGCAGCCACTCGCGCTGAATCTCGCCGGGTTTGGCGTAGTATGTCTTCATTCTCATCTCCACTTTCACGTACGGTTGGTCACTTGTTGCTTACACGGGGCAAAAAGCGAACCTAGATATAGTAGCATAAGATAGTGTCGAGCGCACTATGATTAGTTGCCGTATTCGATACTAATTTCGTTAAAGATGCTCACAACCTCTTCGAGAGCGAGTGCATCCTTCTCGGCGCCAGCCTTATCGAGAATAATCTCGCCTTCGTGCAACATGATGAGCCGTGTGCCGTACGAAAGAGCATGGCGCAAGTTGTGCGTCACCATGATGGCCGTGAGGTTCTTTTCGGCGACGACCTGGCCGGTAAGATTCATCGTAATCTGCTGCGTCTTGGGATCAAGCGCTGCGGTATGCTCATCTAAAATGAGCAGCTTGAGCGGCACCATAGTCGCCACAAGCAGAGCGAGCGCCTGACGCTGCCCACCTGAAAGACTGCTCACCCTTGTGCTCAGTCGGCCTTCAAGGCCAAGGCCGAGCGGCTCCAATAGCGAGCAATAATAGTCAACGCGATGCGTATTCACACCGCGACCGAGACCGTACCGCTTGCCTTTGTTCTCGGCAATTGAGAGATTTTCCAGAATGGTCATCGATGGGCAGGTTCCCAATGCAGGATCCTGAAAAACGCGCCCAATCGTCGCATAGCGTTCGAAGTTTTTCTTCTTGGATATGTCAGTGCCATCGAGTATCACGCGCCCAGCGTCAAGAGGAATATCGCCGCAGATTCCGTTGAGCAGCGACGTCTTGCCCGAACCGTTACTACCGATGACGCAGAGGAATTCGCCGTCGGGCACAACGAGATTGAAGTCCTTGAACAGGCACGTCTCATCAAGAGTGCCCTGCCCATAGTACTTATCGACACCGATAAACTCAAGCATCGGACTTCACCCCGGATTTTACTTTTTTGTTGCGCTCCCAACTGATGACGAGAATAACCAGCAGGAGTGCAGCCGTGACGAATTTGAGGTCGCTTGCGGCAAGGCCGGCCAGAAGCGCAAGCGCAATGCACGCGCGATAGAGCAGCGAGCCAATCATAACCGCAGCCGTGACCTTGATAAGCGACACTTTACGCGAAATCGCCAGGCCAATGATAACGCTCGCTAGGCCGATAACGACCGTACCGATGCCCATCTGGATGTCAAAGGTGCGCTGCCATTGCACGGCAACCGAACCGGCCAGCGCCACCAGCCCGTTGGCAATGGCGAGCCCAAGAATCTTTACCGTACCCTTATCCTTAGCGAGCACCGTCACGAGCGACTCGTTATCACCGGTCGCGCGCAACAGATAGCCTGCTTTCGTGCCGAGGTACCAATCGAGCGCAAACTTCGCCGCGAAAGAGATGATAACGATGATGACGAGCGGGACATACGGCGCGAATGCTTCCGGCACGATGTTGCTCAAAAAAGGATTGCGAAAGATCGTCTCCGTCTGCATGAGCGGAATGTTCGAGCGTCCCGCAATGCGCAGGTTAATCGTATAGAGACCTGTCATCACGATGATACCGGCAATGAGGTTTTGAACACGCAACTTTACGTGAATGAGTCCCGTCACCGTACCGGCCAACGCTCCGGCGATAAACGCCAGAGGCAGCGTCAGCAGCGCGGGCAGACCCGCCACGAGGAGCGATGCAGTGACCGCTCCTCCCAACGGAAAACTTCCATCAACGGTCAGATCCGGAAACGCCAGAATCCGATACGTGATATACACACCCAGCGCCATAATTGCATAGATGAGCCCTTGCTCTATGGTGCCGAGTACGATAGGCATAGGTCATGCTTACTACGTTACTGCTTACTCTGCCTACTACTGCGACTCGATGGTCGAGAATATCTCAGTAGCACGATCGAGGACGCTTGCGGGCAACGTTATGCCAAGTTTATCTGCAGCAGCGGTATTGACAGACGGAGCGAAGTCGCGCACCGTCTCGAACGGAATAGTTGATGCATCCGCGCCCTTAAGCACGCGCACAGCTACCTGTCCAGCCAATCTACCTACCGCAAAGTAATTGATACCCTCAGAGGCGAGGCATCCCTTTTCGACCTGCGACTCCTCGCTACCGAATACCGGGATGTTAGCAGCAAATGCTCTGTCGAGAACGACCTCAAGATTGTTCACCACCGTGTTATCAAGAGGAATCATAATCGCGTCGACCTTCGTCAGAATGACATCGGCTGCAGCAGCAACCTCGTCACCGCGCGTGATACCGACTTCTTCGACCTCAAAGCCATACTCCGGAGCAAGCTCATTGATAGACGCAAGCTCAGAGATTGAATTGTCTTCGTGTGTGGTGTAGATAACACCAAGCGTGGTAGCCTCAGGCAAGATATCTCGAATCATCTCAAGCTGAGCATCGATAGGAAGCTTGTCGGAGATACCCGTCAGATTCCCCACCGGATTACCATCTTCATCGGCGAGGCCAGCAGCAACAGGATCGCTAATTGCGCCGTAAACAACGGGGATGTCGGTCCCGTCAACTGCGTTCTGTGCGGCCTGAGCACTCGGAGTAGCGATAGCGTAGATCATGTCGACGTTACGCGCCACAAAGTTTTGCGCAATCTGCTGCGCCGTACCTGGATCGCCCTGTGCGCTCTCGTAGATGACCGTCAGGTTTTCACCTTCGACAAATCCTTCTTCCGCGAGAGCTGCCAAAAAGCCTTCGCGCGTAGCGTCGAGTGCCGGATGATCCGCAATCTGCGTGATACCTATCGTGTAGGACTCAGCATCCGCAGAGGTTTCGCCATTGGACGTACAGCCGACGACCAGCGCCGCTCCCATCACCAGGCAGAGTGCAAGTGCCACTACCTTCTTCATAACTTCTCCATTCTACTCGTGGCATTTCGTGGCATTTTCAAGCTCGCCTAAGTGAACACAAAAATAGCCTAATCAATGATTGTACCATAGCGCGATGAAGCTGACATGGTCAGAACGTTTCCTGTGGTGTTTGGTGGTGGGCCGTATAGGGATCGAACCTATGACCTTGGGATTAAGAGTCCCCTGCTCTGCCAGCTGAGCTAACGGCCCCACAATCAGCACGCAAAAGTATATCACAAATGTTAGAATGATTAGCTGTGTGCCTCGTGCGGACGTGGCGGAATTGGCAGACGCGCCAGGTTTAGGTTCTGGTGGGCAACCCCCGTGGAGGTTCAAGTCCTCTCGTCCGCACCACATCGTTTATTCGAGCAACGAGCTTCGCCCAGGTGTGCGCCTCAATCTCTTTTTGGATAGCAACAGGTATTTCTTCACCGGCTTTCACGCGTCTGGCCTGCACGAGTAAAGCATCTGAAAGTCGTTCGATAAAGGCTGGAATATCTTCCTCGACCGGCTTATCGGTATCGTAGAGACCCGGCAAGGCGACGTATTCTATAACGCCACTTGTGTTGACACGTGGGCCCAAAAGCGCCATCAGTGCCTCAATTTCTGAGGCGACCACGCGCAAACCACACGCAAGTGATTCTACTGCCATCAACGCCACGCCCTCGTAAAAAGACGGCATGACAAAGATGTCTTGCGTTCGCAGAAAGTCCGCTAGCTCGCGCTGGCTTTTTTTCGGCATCGATTCAATGCGCTCGCATCCTGCTATGAGTTCATCCAGTTGCTCCTTATTTTCTTCGTTCGGCGTACCGACGATGCTCAGATACAGATTCGGTTCGTGCACCAATGCCCGTTTGAAGGCCGGTATCAACTCGAAAATACCTTTTGAGCGCTCAATCTTTCCTGCATATACGATCCGCACACAGCGGTCAGATGCGTCGGCCTTTTCCTGCTTGCAACGTGCGGGGAAAAACACCCGTTGATCAACTGCTCCTCCCATAGGAACGATTTTTTGGGAATCTATGCCAAACACCTTGCTGATATCATCAACCTGCTCTTTGCTGAGCGAAAAGACCAGATCGAGCTCGTCGAAGTTTCCCAGATGTCGCTGCGCCATCTGGGGATGCTGCCTCGCCTGGCGCAAATCCGTGTTATGGCAAAAGGCAACTTTGTACGCCTCTGGGAAGACCTCGATGGCACGCGAAGTTAAGACCCATAGATGGTGCAGAAACACAACATCTGGCGCAAACTCTTCTCGTGCTCGCTCGAGTTGCTCCTGAAACGCCGCGAGCCAGAGATCGAGCATCTCTTCGCTCATGGAAGAGTATATCGTGCTTTCATAGGGCATAACATCGCTCATGCCAGCTATAGGAAAAGGTAGCTTTTCTGACTTGAAACACACGGGGTATTGCACCGTGGGCACAGCAACATCAAACTCGAAACCATCTTGAACCGCAAACAACGCCGCCTGCTCATATCCCAACGCACCGAATTCGTGAACGCAGTTGCGAAAGTAAACCCCGCTGCCTGTGCCGTGAGGAAGCTGTGCTATGACATGCAAAATCTTCATGAAAGCCTCCAACGAGCCCCTGACAAAAGTATAGTACCTATCAAATTATACGGATTTTTGATAGACTCTGACTCATTCATACTGTTTTCAGAGAGGGAGAAAACACGTGGACAGCGAGGGCACCGCGTCAACAGCACAGGAGCACGCACCTCTTATCTCAATTATCGTGCCATGCCATAATGAGGCACCGGTTATTCCGCTCTTCTTCGATGAAATCACCGCCGTAGCTGCTCAGCTACAAAATCAGGCATCGTTCGAGTACCTTTTCATCGACGATGGCTCCACCGATGACACACTCGGAACCATCAAGAAGCTTGCGGCCAGCGATTCGCGCGTTACCTACCTTTCGTTCTCGCGCAACTTCGGCAAGGAAGCCGCGATGTTTGCCGGGCTGCAACACGCCAGCGGCGAACTTGTTACCGTCCTCGACGCTGATTTACAGGACCCTCCGAAACTGCTCCTTGAGATGTTCGCGCGCCTGCAGGCCGACCCCACACTTGAATGTGTGGCGGCACGACGGGTCGGGCGTACCGGCGAACCGATGCTCCGTTCAATAGGCGCGCGAACGTTCTATCGCCTGATGGCGCGCATCTCCAAAACACCACCCCTTGACGGTGCGCGTGACTTTCGCCTCATGCGTCGTCGTATGGTCGATGCGATACTTCAGCTCGACGAGCGCAACCGCTTCTCAAAAGGCCTGTTCAACTGGGTCGGTTTCAAGAAAGAATGGGTTGACTATCAACATGTGGAACGTGCCGCTGGCCAGACGAGTTGGTCGTTTGGAGGGCTCGTTGGCTACTCGATGGAAGGCATCGTTAACTTCTCAGTTGCGCCTCTTCTCATGGTGTCGTGGATGGGGGTTGTGAGCTTCGTCGGAGCCCTCGGTGTCATGTGTTACGTCATCGTCCGCGCGTTGCTGTACGGCGATCCGGTAGCAGGGTGGCCGTCGCTGACCTCGACTATTTTGTTGCTCGGCGGCATTCAGCTGCTGAGTATCGGCGTGCTGGGCCAATACATTGCACGCATGTTTCTTGAGGTCAAGCAGCGCCCTCTGTATCTTGTGGCCGAGTCAAACACCGAGTCAAACACCGAGTCAAACGTAACGAACGGACACGATGGTTAGCTCGGAAAGTCGGAACGTAGTGTCCGGCCGAAGCGACCGACGTGGCATCACACTCATCCTCGCAGTCGTCTTTGTTGCGATGCTCGTCCTCAACGTATGGACACCACTGATAGCTGACGATTTCGGTTATGTGCCGACAGCTTTTTCAACGGCTCTTTCTGAAGGGATTGCCGAGTACCATTCGTGGTCGGGGCGTTTTCTCTTCAACATGCTCAATCGCTATCTGCTACTCGCGCCGCCGTTGGTGTTCGATGTGTTGAACGCAGCGGTCTTCTGTGCGTTTCTCATGCTGATGGCGCTGCATGTAGCAGGATCGTGGCGTGCGGTGACTGCACGTAAGCTCCTCATAGTGGTGCTCGTGTGCTGGCTATGTTTGCCTGCCTTTGGCGAAGCTGTCCTGTGGCAAACGGGAGCGGTCACGTATCTGTGGACGATGACGTTCGTCCTGCTTTTTTTGCTGCCGTATCGGCTCGCGTACGAGAGATTGAGCAACAAGGACGGCGCCGAGACAGCGCACGAGGCCGGAACGTGGCGACGCGTTGGAGCAGCCACAGGAATGCTGCTTGCCGGAGCTATTGCCGGAGCCACGAACGAAACGGCAGGACTTATCGCCCTTGCGTTGGCAGCGTGTGCCATCGTATGGGCATGGCGACAGCGTCATGCGCTACAGGCATGGATGCTCACCGGTCTTGTAGGCGCCGTTATCGGGCTTGCTACGGTGGCAGCTGCACCGGGAAACCGCGTGCGAGCCGGCCTTATTCAGGAGACCGACTATTCATCCGCCCTCGGAAAAATACAGAGCGTGACCGGCATATTCAACCTTTCATGGCTCGCTGATTGGGTATTGAGCCTGTCTTCAGTAGCAGTAAAACTGTTCATGGTCACCGCACATATTATCAGTACGAACGTATTCTTAACGATAGGCCTCATCGTGCTGGTGATAACCTTTGCGAAAAACTATCGCTGCATGAAATCGCACGGGCTTGCAGCGGTGTTGCTTGTCGTCGGCGTAGGGAGTCTCCCGCTCCTTTATTACGCCGGTTATGCGGGTCGCGCACTTTTTCAAACAGGCGTATTACTCGTCGGCTTTATGCTGATAGTAATCTTTGAAGGATTGCCGCCAGGGGTTCTGCGTTGGCGCAAAGTTATATTAACCGGCGCACTGACGATTGCGCTCGTAATTTTTGGCCTCACTGCCATCGATAGCTATCACTTCTCCCAATTTTCGGCGCGGCGCGATAATGTTGCACAGGAACAGATCGCGCAAGGCCAGCGTGACCTCCTCGTACCGCTACCGCCCTCACCTTTTGTAGGCTTGTTGCCGTGGTCGGTCAGCCGATCAGAGATAACGAGTGACCCAGACTGGTGGGTGAATCAAGCCTACGCCCACTATCTTGGCGTCGATTCTGTTGTCACCGAAGACTCCTTCTACGGAGTGCCCTAAACTGTTCCTTCGGTCCAGCTGTTGAGATACCGCTCCTGCTCAGGCGTAAGCACATCAATCTCAATACCCATCGACGCAAGCTTAAGCCGCGCAATCTCGGCGTCAATATCAGCCGGCATGTCGTGCACCTCTGCCTCGAGGGCGTCACGTTGCTCAACGACCCACGCAGCCGCTAGCGCCTGATTGGCGAAACTCATGTCCATCACGCTCGCAGGATGTCCCTCGGCACACGCAAGGTTCACGAGACGCCCATCGGCGAGCAGATAGAACACGCGCCCATCACGCATCGTGAACTCCTCAACGAGCGGCTTGACCTCGCGCGCGCTCACCGCATTCTCGTGCATCCAAGGGATGTTAATCTCCGAGTTAAAGTGGCCACTGTTGCAAACAATCGCACCGTCTTTGAGGTTCGCAAACATTGGCTCGTCGATGACGTGCAGGTTACCGGTTACGGTAATCCAGATGTCGGCCTCACGTGCCGCCTCAGCCGCCGGCATAACACGGAAACCGTCCATGACCGCCTCAAGTGCCACAAGCGGATCGATTTCACACACGACCACGTTCGCGCCGAGCCCGGCAGCACGCATCGCGGCACCCTTGCCACACCAGCCATACCCGCTGATAACGACGGTGCGCCCGGCAATAAGGCGATTCGTCGCACGAATAATACCATCGATGGTAGACTGTCCGGTGCCGTAGCGGTTATCAAACATATGCTTGGTATTCGCATCGTTGACGGCAACAATCGGATACTTGAGCGCACCATCGCTCGCCATCGCTTTGAGACGAATAACCCCGGTCGTCGTCTCCTCGGTACCGCCGATAATATCGCCAAGCAGCTCAGGGCGCAACGAATGAATACGCCCCACGAGGTCGCACCCGTCGTCCATCGTGATGTGCGGCTTCATATCGATGACCGCATCCATATGAGCGTAGTAGGTCTCGGTGTCTTCGCCCTTGATAGCAAAGACCGCGGTGTCGTAGTACTCGACGAGTGCAGCTGCGACATCATCTTGCGTCGAAAGGGGATTGCTCGCGCACAGGGCAATATCAGCACCACCGGCCACAAAGGCTCGCATGAGATTTGCGGTCTCGGTCGTTACATGCATGCAAGCGGCAACACGCACACCCTTGAAGGGGCGTTCGGCGGCAAACTTCTCACGAATCGAAGTCAGTACCGGCATATCGCGCTCGGCCCACTCGATACGTTCTTTGCCGGCCGCTGCAAGGGCCTTATCTTTGATATCTGACATGATGTTCCTTTCGAGATTAGTCGCTCGTATTGTATTATACTGACACCATGCAGAAAATGAAACAGAGATTTGGCTGGCGTAGCTTCTATGCTCTGTCGTTTATCGTCTTGCTTGTGTTGGCAAACATTCCCGGCCCCCTCTTTGACGACTGGGAATACCTCACCACGCCTAATCCGCTCTTCACGCTCCAGAGTTTGTTGCCGGGAGCCGGAGCATGGTATCCTTTCTGGCGTCCATTCGATGCCCTTTTTGGTGCCGTACTCGCGCACGCGCCGCAGCTCTTTCCTTTCGCCAACCATCTTGTAGTCGTTGGATGTCACATCATCAGTGCGATGCTTCTCGAAAAAATCGGCAGAAAACTCGAACTTTCGAACAGGTCAGTCGTCTTCGCAACCACCCTCTTTATGTTCGGAGCAGGATCGTTCGCTACGGTGCTCAGTCCTGATGGCATCAATCAGGCACTCTCGCTCATGTTTGGCTTACTGGCCCTCTATCTCTATGCTTACGGTTCTTTGAGGGCCCGAAAACCTCTCGCCTTTTTCTTGTGCATTCTTTCGGTTTTGGCAAAAGAATCCGGGATAGTCTGGGCAGTCCTTCTACCCGTCTTTGAGTCGATACAATACGTCAGGTTTTCAGACTGCGCACGAAACGCCGTATCAAGCACTAAGGAAAAGGGCATGCGTCTGCTACAAGGAGTTGCCGCAGGTCTTACGATAGGCATCGCCTATCTTATCGTTCGCCTCGTTCTTTCTCCTCAGGCGCAGATAGGGATGTCGGATGGCCGTTTTGCTCTCTCTCTTTCACCTCTTTCCATCGCACAAAACACCGGATTATTGCTAGGAAGTGCACTGACGAGCGTCGATTTAATCGGCCTGTTCATGCAGCCACCATCTTACGTCTTATTCATCCTTACGTTTGTGCTTTCGCTTGTGACCCTCCTCCTTTTTGTGATTCCACAAACCGTTATCGTACTGCGAGATAAACGTACTCGATACCTTGCATGCGTTCTTATCTTCATGGCAATATGCACAACAATCCCCCATGCCATCATGACAAGGACATGGGAGATGCTTGCATACCCCACCTTTGCGCTCGTCGCACTCTACAGCGGATTGTTGTTAGACCATGTTCCTTCAAGAAGCAAGAAGGGCGGCGCGACATGCGTGCTGATTGCCCTGACATGTCTTCTCTGCGGCACCCTGATAACTAATGTGCATAAATTTTCGATGCTCGTTGCGTACAGTCAGTCTGAACAGGCCCTTACTCAGCAGATGGTCGATGCGCTCAAAGGTCAGGCACCTGGCGATATCAAGCTATACGCGGTAAACGCCGATGCGTACGGCTACTCTATATTTTTACAAACGCCTATCAAAGCAACCTGTTTTGGACAAAGCCTGCGGCCCCACAACGGCTGGTATCCTCTGGATATTACGGTCGAACATCTGTCTATTGAGGGATACCCTCGTCGACAAGATCTTGCGCAGATGCAGCAGTATATAGCGACGCCGGAGATGCTCAGCGCTTTTGACCGCGTGTGGTTGGTCTACGAGAAGGAGCTCATCGTACTGAAATAGAGAACACTCAGGATTGCTATCGCGTACCCAGCCACCAACAGCATGAGCGCCGGGTCTTTTACCACAACCTCGACAGGATCGCCATCCGAATCGCCCGCAATAACAAAGTGATAGCGCAAGCAGATAGCAATAACCAGCGGCACCGTCCACACCAGAAGCATGTCATGAGCATGCGCGGCCACATCGACACTCCAGAGCGAATAGAACGCGAGGGTAAGCGTCAAGAAAACCGTCATGCTGGTATCGAGGAAATTGTCGGGATACTTCGCCAAAACATCACGGGACGCTGTACCTCGCTGCGCCAGCTCGCCCCTTCTTTTCCCGAAGGCCAGATAGAGCGAAAACGCAATCAGCGTGAGAAAAAGCCAGTGCGAGACGGTGATGCCCGTTACTACCGAGCCATAAAATACGCGTAACACGTAGCCACATACCAAAATGGAAACATCTACCAGCGCAACGTTTTTCAGGCCCAGACTGTAGGCAACGTTGAGAGCAAAATAACCGAATAAGATTATCCACGAGAGAGCCGTCGTCGGCACAATCATCGCGTTGAACACAACGGCACCGATAAGCATCAGCACAAGAAGAACATAGGCAGCTTGACGGGATATTTCACCCGATGCCAAAGGCCGTTCTTTTTTTGTCTCATGTTTGCGGTCTGTTTCGACATCACGCACATCGTTAATGATATAGACCGCCGATGAAACGCAGCAAAAGGCGCCAAACGCCAACAGAGTAACGATGAAAAGTTCCGGATCGAACAGCCTTCCATGAAATATCAACGGAAAAAAGACGAGGAGATTCTTGGTATAGTGCTTAACACGCAACAAGCGAAGATATGCGCATACCTTCTTCATGATTCCTTTGAGCCTACGCCCTCTCCTACTCAGTACGAACGGGAATGCGTGTCTGATCCCAGTCATCGCCTAGTACCAGCAAAACATCACCTTCGAAGGAATATGCACCATCCGATGGCCGAATCTCAATGCCCGGCTGCAAGTGTTTTGCCACGAGCTCGGCACGCGTCAGACTATTCTTGTAGATGATATAGGTCTTCGGATATGAGCCGGGGTTTTGCACGTTGCCGACCTCGGCAATCACGAACCCGAATGGCTGCAAAACCGAAGAGGCGGCAGCTGCGATGCCACCGCGGCTCGACCCGTTGCGGATGACAACCGAGACTTCAGCAGGAGTAATATGCCCCTCTGTTTCGGCAAGGCGCGCCGCCTCTTCGGCCGCAATCGCCTCTGCACCGATAACCTCGCCCGCGTTAAACCTCCGCATAAGCTCCTCGAAACCACGTGGCTCAATAACGAGGTAGCCGGGGATAATCTCTGTAGGTAGCGTGTCGGTGTAGACGTTCGCTGCACCGATATCACGGAGGTCGCGGGCGGTGCGCACAAGCTCAGTCAGGCTCATGTCGGTTGACAGATACGGCGTGGCGCTCTTGACGACACCGGGAATCTGGGTCGCCGACATTCCCGCAACCTGATTGGCGAGCGACTTGAAAAATACTTGTTGATTTCTCATACGCGTGTAGTCGGAGTCAGCAAATGCCTTGCGTATCCGCACAAAATGGAGTGCCATTTCTCCGCTCAGCGTCTGTAGGCCGGGCTCTAGAGTCGGATATGTGCCGTCTGGATCGATAATCTGCATAGGAATGTCGATCTCTGCACCACCCATCGCATCGACAATCGCCATAAATCCTTCCATCTCAATGCCCATATAGTGGTTAATATCAACACCGGTTAGCTCTTCGACAGTATCGACAGCCATCTGTTCGCCACCATAGACGTATGCCGCATTTATCTTGTTGTACCCATAGCCCGGAAGATCAACCCTGAGGTCACGCGGAATCGAAATCATCCACACCTTACCTGCTCTAGGGTCGATTCGTGTGAGGATAATGGTATCGCTCCGGCTTACACCGTCCTCTACATCAAAGCCCATTATGAGCAAGGTATATGGTTCCATTGGCTCGGGGGCCACGAGGTCTAGATCGAGCCGTTCGCCCCCAATCGTACGATTAATCTGGTCCTGAAGAGTGCCTAGGTAGAGAAAGCCTAGAACCACCACGACAACAAGCACAGCCAGTATCGACAGGCCTGTGATAAGCGCGATACGCTTGCGCTTACTGCGGCGGCGCTCAAGCTCGGCTTGGAGGCGTTCGGGTGCCTGCTGAAGCTCGCCCCGCGATACATTGCGCGAAGCCGTGTCGGCCTTACGGGAGGCTTTACCGGGGGCATTACTCCCTTTGCGCGTGCTGCGCGAAGGCAGCGGCGCACGCTCTGGTGACTGTCCGTTCATGTTCTCCTTTGGCACAGAACCATCCGAACCTTCTGAAGCGAAGGCGAAAACAGTGTGTACTAAACCGAATGTTATTATCTCAAAGCACTCAATACGCTGCAAACAAACTTAACGTCTTCGTTACCTTGTCTCCATGGATACACGTTCAACGGGAGCACCAACGTTGCGCAACTTCTCACAGAATCGCTCGTAACCGCGATCGATATGATGCACGTTTCCTACCTCGGTGACTCCGGCGGCAGCCAGCCCGGCAAGTACGAGCGCCGCACCACCACGCAGATCGGTTGCCATTACCGGCGCGCCGGAAAGTAAGGTATCTCCCTTGACGAGCGCGTGATGGCTCTCGATGCGAATATCGGCGCCCATACGACCGATTTCGTCGGCAAACATGAAGCGATTCTCGAAGACGTTCTCGGTGATGATCGACGAGCCGTGTGCCTGCGTGAGATAGGCCATCATCTGTGCCTGCATGTCGGTCGGGAAGCCGGGAAACGGCAGTGTCTGGATATCGACCGGTATGATGTCGCCTCGACGGTCAACCGTCACGCCATCGGTGAGCGGCGTAATTTCTGCGCCGGTCTGCGCCAACTTTTCGAGCACAATCTTCAGATGCGCCGGGTCAAATCCGCGCACGGTCAGCGGTCCACCCGTAATGCATGCAGCTACGATATAGGTGCCGGCTTCGATGCGATCGCCGACGACACGATGAGTCACGCTTTGCAGCTCATCGACGCCTTGAATCGTGAGCATCGAGTGCCCCTTGCCCTCGATGTGAGCACCAGCAGCGTTGAGAAAATCGACAAGATCGCCGATCTCCGGCTCGCGCGCAGCGTTGGTGATGATGGTCTCGCCGCGTGCCAGCACCGCGGCCATAATAAGGTTCTCGGTTGCCCCAACACTGGGGAAGTCGAGCGCAACATCGGCCCCACGCAGGCCGGCGCCAACGCCGTTTTCAGGCGCACTGCATTCGATGAAACCGTGCAGGATTCGACACGTTGCGCCAAGCGCCTCAAGGCCGGCGATGTGCATGTCGATCTTGCGCGAGCCGATGTTACAGCCACCGGGAAGCGCTACGCTCGCACGCCCCAAACGCGCGGTTAACGGTCCGAGCACTGCCGTCGATGCGCGCATCTTCGCAACGACCTCGTAGGGCGCGCGATGGCTCGTAATCTCAGTTGCATCGATGCTGAGCGTGTGTGTCTCAGGACGCTCGATAGCCACCCCTAGCGCGCCAAGCGCCTCGCACATCACCTGCACATCGGCGATGTCAGGTACATTTTCAAGTGTGGTGATACCGGGAACGAGTAACGCTGCCGCCATAAGCTTGAGCGCCGAGTTTTTCGCGCCCTCGACGGAAATCTCGCCGGTCAACGGCCCGGACTGCTCTACGCGAATGATGTCATTCATGGAATTAATTGTACCACGTGATTGGCGGCCCAAAACGCGTGTGATCCTACGCGTATGCTCCTACGTCTCGGCCCAGTTGCTGCCTATCGAAATCGATACTTCAAGCGGCACGTGCAGCTTCGCAACGTGCGTCATCGCATCGATGACCAGCCCGCTCAACGCTTCGATTTCGGTCTCGGGCGCCTCAAAGATGAGTTCATCGTGTACCTGCAGCAACATACGCGCTTCAAGTGCTCCTTCACGAAGCTGTTTATCGACAGCCATCATCGCAAGCTTAATCAGATCGGCCGCTGTGCCCTGCATAGGATGATTCATCGCGGTGCGCTTGCCAAACTCACGTATCTTATGTACCGGTGCAGTAACCTCCGGGATATAGCGTCTACGCCCAAATGCCGTCGCAACCCAACCCTGCCGTTGCGCCTGCTCAACTAACTGATGAAGATAGGAATCGACCTGCGGATAGGCTGCATAATACCGGTCAATCATCTCCTTGGCTTCACTTTTGCTGATGCCGAGCGCCTGAGCAAGACCATGCATGCTCTGCCCGTAAACGATACCGAAGTTAACGGCCTTCGCCTTAAAGCGCATCTCAGACGTGACTTCTCGAGAGTTCACTCCAAAGATACGCGCCGCCGTCTCTGCATGAAAGTCTTCACCATCGGTAAACGCAGCGATTAATTCCCTGTCCTCCGACAGATGAGCCAACACACGCAGCTCAATTTGAGAGTAGTCGGCACTGAGCATAAGCCAGCCCGTCTCCGACGGGATAAACGCCTCACGAACCCGACGTCCGAGCTCGGTACGTACGGGAATATTTTGTAGGTTCGGATTTGATGAACTGAGACGCCCCGTTGCCGTGACGGTCTGGTTGAAGTGCGTATGGAGTTTGCCGTCCGCACCAATAAGTCGTGGTAAAGCTTCAAGGTACGTCGACTGTAACTTTGCCAGCTCTCGATAGGCCATAATTTTTCTGACAATGGGATGCACATCGACGAGTCCTTCAAGCGTCGCCGCATCGGTCGAATACCCCGTCCGTCGTGTCTTGCGCGTCGGTGACAGACCAATCTCATCGAAGAGCACGGCAGAGAGCTGTTTAGGCGAGTCGAGGGAAAACGGATGGCCTGCCAGCTCATAGATTTCAGCCGTTAACGCATTGAGCTGCGCACGTCCTTCGGCGGCAAGTGCATCCAACACGTTGGTATCAAGCGCCACACCGGTCTTCTCCATCTGCGTTAAGATAGGCTTGAGCGGTAGCTCGATTGTCGTATAGAGCTCCCACATGTCCTCGGCTACCAGTTTTTCAACGAGCACAGGAACAAGCTCGGCACGAACCTCGCTTTCGTCGAGTGTCGGCTCAAGTAGACTGGTCTGCGCAGGAAGTTCCTTGCCAAGGTATTGATGGGTGAGCGTCGACAGATCATACTTCGATTGCGTTGAGTTCAGAAGGTACGCCGCAAGCGAACAGTCAAAATCGTCAGGAATCTCCGGGGTATCCGCCTCGGTGGATGTGGGCTCAGCGGCAGGAACGGTCATCGGCGTCTCCACGTCCACCTTTTGGGTCTCCGAAACAACGCTCGCCCTAATCGGTTCAGTTTCGGTGCGATGGAACGTCATCAATCGCTCAAGCGGGCTACGAATGTGCAGTACTTCGAAAGCCTCGTATACTTCTTCGCTGTTCCATCGCCCCCACTCAACCGTTTCGATATCAAGCTCAAGGGGGACATCGCGTACAATCGTTGCCACGGTGCGCGAAGCGTATGCGGTGTCCTCACCGTCGATGAGCTTTGTCGCCACGCTTCCTGAAATCTCGCCATCTTTAGCCGCCGTGATGATCTCTTCGAGCGTGCCAAACTGGCCGAGCAACTTTGCAGCCGTCTTTTCGCCAATCCCGCGCACACCGGGTATGTTATCGCTCGGATCTCCCTTGAGGCCCAAAAAATCGACTATCTGGTCACAGCGCACACCGTAACGCTCTACCACCTCTTGGGGATCTATGAGCACTATCTCGCTGCGCCGCCCCGCCGCACTCGTAACAACCGACGTTGTCTCGGTGATGAGCTGGTAGATGTCCTTGTCGCCGCTTGCCAGATAGGTACGCATACCGTGCTCTTCGGCCTGCGCTGAAAGCGTGCCGAGTATGTCGTCGCCCTCCCAGCCCTCAAGCTTAACGACCGGTACCCGCAACAGACAGAGTAACTCCTCAAGAAGGGGAAACTGTGCTCTGAGCCGCTCATCGGTCGGAGGACGCTGCGCCTTATATTTTTCGATTATTTCAAGCCGGAAGGTCGGCTTTCCACAATCAAACGCACAGACGACCGCATCGGGTTGTAGGTGCCCGATCATGTTATTGAATATGTTAAAAAACCCAAACAGTGCGTTCGTCGGACGCCCATCAGGGGCGGTTAGTGGTACATCGATTGCGTGAAACGCACGATGCAGCCACGAGTTGCCGTCGATTATGAGAACACTGCGTTGAGGCAAAGCCTACACAACTTACGCAGTAAGTTTCTTCGTAATCGAGCGCGCCTTAAGGCCGACAATTATCGCCCAGATACCCGCCACTACCGCAAAAATTGCGAGCACAAGCGGAACGATAAATGCTGCAACGAACAGGTTGAACAGAATGATGATACCGAGCAAAATCTCAAGCCCACCAAAGACACCATCCCATACGCTCTTGAACGAGAACGCCGTTATGAGCGACGTGACGCCTGAGATAATACCACCAATGCTCACCAGAAGAGCAATAGCCGTTGAGAGAGCAAGTGCATTGCCTGCAGCATCGGCAACTGAGCCAGGGAACACAAGCCATGCACCGACAACCACGCCCAGCGCGCCACCAACCAACCGCCAGCCCCACAGGGTGCGCTCGAAGAAGAGGCTAATCAGCTTCATGATTCCGCCAATAAGCCAGAACAGACCGACAACCCACACGAATGTCAGTGTCGTGCTGACCGGATTAATGAAGAAAAAAGTGGCGAGTGCCAGTAGCGCCACACCATAGAGCACCGGTCCCCACCAAAGATTTGACCACACACTTTTGTTTTCCATTGTATTTCCCTTCCCTCATAATTACCTGTTCAGAGTATACCACTGGTTGTGGTCTTGACGTTGTATTAGGATTTAGTATGTCATAATAACAGCAAAAGACAAACGTGCAGGTTACGCATGGTGTTTACAATTTGAGATGCTAGATGCCTCGTTACGGTGTGAGTTAATCTCCCTATGGTTTACCAGTTTTTCAACTAGCGTTAGCGGTATAATTACAGCAAGGAAAAGAATATATGGCACGGAGAGTATCAGAATTTATGGACAGCGGGTGGAAAGTGTTTGTCGACAACAAGCCTGCGACGGCAGCATACGCCACAGGCTTTCTCTTGCTGATGTGTGGACAGCTTGAAATTACGTGGTGGGTACACGACGCTGTTGCCAGCGAGTGGGCGTGGTGGGAAACCCTTTTGATGAATATTGCGATTCCACTCATACTCTCAGGTATGATGTTCTTGCTGGGAAGCCTGTATCTGTGGATGCGTCCTATCACACCAAAATCATTTGCCAAACGGGTGGCCGGAATAGTGGCAACTTCGCTTGGTCTAGGAGTGATTCTCGGTATCTTTCTTGGAACCATCGCTATGATCGCATTTTCAAATGTAAGCGAAGGGTCTATGTTTGGCAAGGGTCTTATTGACATCTTGGGGATTATTATAAGTATTCCCGCTTCAACATATCTTGTGTGTTTTATTGCAAACGTAATTGCGGCAGACCGGTTTAACTATCAGATTCCATACCGTCTTTTTCTAGCCACGCTGCCAATAATGACAGGCTCCGTTATTTTGCACGCAGCACTTGACTATCTACCGCATCATCTTTTCTTCGTAATAGCACGGGCAGTTATCGTATCAATTACCGCAACAGCGGTATTCGTATTTGCAATTACAAGGGCTGAAGTTGAAAGTAAGCCTAAAGGTGAAGTTGAGCTCTACAATCCAACCCAATAAGCATGAGCTTTTTTATGCCCAAACTTTGTGAAACTTTGCTAAACCACACTAACTTGAGAAACCTCTGTATTGCCCCAAAATAAAAGCACCCAAAAAGCGATTTCTAGTCTTGCGTGCCTACCTGTGATACCATGACAGTGTTGTGTTATGTGTTATTTTTGTGGAGAAGCATGGGGCGACCGTGAGTATCGAAAAGTATCGACGCAAGATTGCGTTCTTACTGCTTGTCATTTTCACGTGGTCGCTCGTTCCTGCTCCTGTCCTTGCCGGTACTCGCGATGTCATTGTCAATACGCAAAAAACTCGTTTTAATTATCCTGAAATAGTTACCACCGAAACCGGCGAAAGAAAGACACGTGATCCTCGACTCCGTCTTCCAAAACCTGATGTGGACAACGAAGAAGCTGAGCGTGAATTCGGTCCACCCATCGAAGTACATGAATATGAGAAAGTGTATCAAACCGGGCCACGCAGCTACCGTTCGGTTTTTTCACAGATACCTTTTACCTATAAAGACAAAAATGGCAATGAACATGAGATAGATAATACACTTATTGAGAAAGACCCGTTTCTTGCATCCCCCTACCTTATGAACGCTGCCAATAGCTATGATGTAAAGATTCCTCTTGAAATTTCTGAGCGCAAACCTATCGCCTATACTAAAGATGGATTTACCATCGAACTAGCTCCGCTTGATGGTGATTACTCAACACCGGTAGCTCTTGATAACGCTGTTCTCTACAATAACGTCTATGAAAATATGGACGTTGAATACCTGATACGCGAGACCGGTGTTAAGGAAAGCATCATTTATAACGCCTATACCGATATCACTGCGTTTGACTACGCACTTAAAGTTCCGAAGGGTGTATCGGTCGTACAAGTCGGTAACACGGTGCAGATATTTGACCCTACTGCTGACATCAGCATTGATACCACCCCTACTTCTGAGCCACTCTTTACGATAGAAGCACCGTATCTATTTGACGCAAATGGAGTTTCCAGTGTTGACGCGTCCATGACATTGACTGCTGACGGTTCCGATTATCGTATCGACATCAAGGTCAACGAAGAATGGCTTTCAGACCCTGTTCGTGTGTTTCCGGTAGTGCTTGATCCGACCGTTACGACGCTGGTTCCCACATACGCTTCACTCAACGAACAGACCGGTCGTAACTACCTACAGGAACATGGATATGTTGGGTATGTAGATGATGGAGTTTCAGGCGTTACTGGTGGAGAGCTTGGTCGCTCACGCCTTATACTTGGTACGACAAATGCTCATAGTTCGATACCGTCGGTGGCGCGTATTGACAGTGCGCAACTACGCATGTATCAATACAAGGAAATGTATAACGGTGCGCAGTTTGGCGCGTATCGTATTGTTGATGCATACGATATAGGCAGTATCACGTGGTTGCAATCTCTAACTCTTAATCGAATTATTGCAGGACCCGCTGCCATCAGAACATCTGTACATGGTTGGCAGAATTTTGATGTTACTGATGCTGTTAAGCAATGGCGAGACGGACTTGCCCCTAATAGAGGTATTGTTATTACACCACTTGATGAATGGGCCCCCGGTGGCGTGTTCGTAACACCGGGTTGGTGGCCTGCTGTGCCGGGACAAGGTGGTCTGAGCGTCGATATGATGCCTCGCATAATAGTTGATTGGATTGTGCCCGATCCGGTATCACTGGATTATCCGCTCAATAATACAACTGTCAATCTCTCTCCTCACATCGAAAGTCATATTAGTGGAAAACTCCGTATTCACGGTGTGCAGGTCTCAGGTATTGCAAAGCCGGAATCGATAGTAAACTTTGCCCTTAATGATGCAAGCAAGGGATATGCAGGTAACGTACAGGTTGGCTATTCGCTCAAGTTTCCCGATAGCCAAACGTATGAGTCGGGTTTTCCGAGTCAAACCACTAAGTATCGCGATAAGCTCGGCAACTGGCAAACCCCTGTTCCTTTTACCAACTTCACGTTTAATGACCTCTATCGTTTTACCGGTCGAGCTACAGATAATGGCGGAGCAACGTGGGGTACAACTAACAGAAGCGAAGAGTTCACCGTCTATCGAGTGCAGCAATACGATACATTACAAAAAATTGCCAACTGGTATGGCATTCCACTCAACCAAATCGCTTTTGATAATCGTGTGCAAGATATGTTGCTCATGGAAAACAATACTCTTTTTATCCGCAATCCTCGCAAGAATGCCAATATCCCTTATAATCCACCGCCCTTGAGTGATGACCTGAAGCGTCAGATTGACTCCATGCTTATGGGGCGCGGTCTTCATTGTGAGTTTGGTTTTGAACCCATCAATCTCAATACTGGTAACTTCTTTATGGAGCAGTCAGACATCGCACTTGATACCGGTAATGATTTCTTTGCGCTTAATCGTACCTACAATTCAAAGGCGAGTCGCTACAATTCAGTCTTTGGGCGCGGCTGGGAGTTTCAATACAGCCAATCACTATCACGTCGTGAAAATGGAAATATTACCTACCTGCGCGGCGACGGTTCCGTTATCGAGTTCAAGCAAATTGACGAGACCACTTATCAGACGCCCGAGGGATACCCCCTAACACTCACGCCGATAAGCGTTGGCATCAAGAACTATGTTCATACTACCGGTTACACCGTAGTCGGCGACCCGTGGTACAACAACTATGCGCCTGTTAATGTCGTGACGCCCTACAATGTCTACGAGTACGAGATTACCGACGGACAGCATACGGCTTATCGCTTCAGTACCGCAGGTGCGCTCAAATCAGTTACCAACGTACGTGGCGAGGCGATTGAGTTTGGCTATGACGTAAACGGAAACCTTGCCACTATTACCTCACCGACAGGGCTTGTCTATCACATACAGACGACTGATGACGGCAAGATCGAAGTCGTAATGCTTCCTAATGGTGGCACCCTTCGTTATGTTTACAATAGCCTGGGTGACCTCGTGGCTTACCTCGATGCGCTCGGTAATACAACGCGTTATGAATACGACACCAAACATCGTATGACAGCGTGGTATAACGGAAACGGCGAAATGCAAATCGAAAATACCTACGATGATGACGATCGTGTCGTAAAACAGGTAGACGGCAACGGCAATACTTCATATCTTTACTACACCGTAGGGTCAACCACCACCGTTGACGGTGAGGGCAATCAAGTAACGTATCATTATGACGATCAGTACCGCACGCTCAAAATAGAGTATGAAGATGGGACCGAAGAAACTAACGTATATGAAGATAACCTGCGCACCTCATCGACTGATCGTGGCGGACTCACCACGCATTACGAATACGATGACAGGGGCAATGTTACTGCCGTAACACGTTTTGATGGCGCGGTACGCACCTTTGAGTACAACGCGTTTTCTCAACTTACACGACAGACTGATTTTGATGGGTACACGGTCGAGTATGTCTATGATGCGGACCAAAACCTTATCGAGTTCGTTGTTGCCGGCACACGGCAGATGGCATACACCTATGACAATCGGCATCGTCCGCTCACGCAAACCGATGCGAATGGCAATGTAACTACCTTTACTTATGAGGGGTTGAGTAAAAAACCAAAAACACGTACCGACGCGCTCGGTCACACCACTACATTCTTCTATGACAATATGCAGCAGCTTACTGCTGCTCAAGATCCACTAGGCAATGTGAGCCGTATCTTCTACGACCAGATGGGGCTTAAAACCGGTGTGCAAAACGCTGAGGGGCACACTGAGCACTACGAGTTTGATGCGGGCAGTAAGCTCGTTGGTATCGTTGATGCAAATGGAGATACGAGTACCTACGGTTTCGATCCGCTCGGTAACATGACCTCTGCGACCGATCCTTACGGCGACGCAAGCACCTACACCTACGATGCGCTTTACAACAGGGTTTCTGTAACAGACGCAGACGCAAATATGACACGGTTCACCTACGACAGTCGCAATAACATCGCAAGTGTTACGATGCCTAATGGAGCTGTTGATACGTTTACCTATGACTTGTTCGATAAGGTGCTTGAGGCGACCGATCCACTTGGAGCCACAACACACTATACTTATGATTATCGTAGCGGGAAAACCGAAAGTATTACCAACGAATTAGGTGCTGTTACCACATTTGCGCACAACGAAACAGGGCTGCTGCTTGCAGAGACTGACAGTATCGGCGCAACCACACGCTATGAGTACGATGAAAAGCGTCAGCTTATACGCAAAACCGAACCGGACGGACTTGCCACCACCTACTCTTATGATGATGTTGGCAACCTTACCCTAGAATATGATAACGCTTCACGTGTAACGTCTTACGAATACAACGAGCTTAATCAACTCGTCTCGATGACCGATCCGCTTGGAAACACTACGACATACAAATACGATACTGCTGGCAACATGATTAAGAGCGTTGATGCGCTCGGTCAAGTGACGCAGTTCGAATATGATGCAGCAGCACAAATAACGGCACTTATCGATGATCTTGGTAACTCTGTGCAGTTTGGATACGACCCGCTTGGCAATCTTGCTGAGACTATCGATCAGTTGGGTAGCAAAGCATCCTTTACTTATGATGCGAACGGACAGGTTATTGCGAGTGTCAACGAGTATGAGGCGCAGAGTACCTACCGTTATGACGGAAACGAGCAACTTGTCGAGTTCGTCGATCCGTTCGGCAATATCACGAGCTACGCCTACAATGAGCTAGGGCTTCAAGAAAGCATCATCGATGCGCTTGGTGGCGAGCATCACTTCGAGTATGATGTTACAGGAAATCTCGCAAAACAAGTAGCTCCTGACGGAGCAACTGAAACCCGCGAATACGACATACTTGGTCGCCTTCTCAAAGAAGTTACGCCCGAAGGGCTAGTAACTACCTATACGTATGATTCAGAAAACCGTCTTGTCAGATCGGCTAACAGCCTCGGAGAGAAGACCACCTACGAATACGATGTGATAGGTAATGTTATATCTATCAAAGATAGCTACAACCGCACAATGTCCTACACGTATGACCGCGCACGTAACATAGCATCGATGACCGAGTTTGATGGCAATACCACACGCTACGAATACGATCTTAACGACAACCTTGTCAAGACAACGGATGCAGCAGGTGTCGTTACTACATATGAATATGATGCCGTTGGCAACCTTATCTCACAGGCCGATGGACCGCGTCGCAAATGGGAGTATGCCTACGACCAACTCAGCCAAATCGCCACCATCACGAATCCTGTCGGAGATATAGAAAGATTTGCTTACGATGCTGCCGGAAATGTCACTGAGCATATCGATGGCAAAGGCAATGTGCGCCTGATCGAATATGATGCAGCAAGCCAGCCAATACTCGAAACTGATCGTCGCGGTAATGCCACTACCTACGACTATGACGTAATCGGTCGCCTGATCGGACAGAGCGCACCTGATGGTGGCGCACAAGAATACCTCTATGATGCCCTCAATAACCTTGTGCGTGTCAAAGACGAATTGAATAATGTCACGATGCTTGAATATGATAGCGTTGGCAATACCACTAAAGCCATTCAACCAAGTGGTGCCGAAACTCTATTCGAGTACGACATGGGCGGCAATGTCACGGCTAAGACAGATGCACTTGGTGAAACGACTACGTATGCTTATGACAGAGCGGGTAGACTCAAAGAACGCGTGATGCCTAACGAGGCGCGTTATCGCTACACGTACGACCTGCTTGGTCGCATGACTGAGGCTACGGCTCCTGGAGGATTGTCAAAAGGCTTTACCTACTCAACTCGTGGCGATGTTATCAAACAGACTGATCAGTCCGGCAGAAGCGTTACCTACACTTATGACAATCTGCACAACGTCACCTCAATCACCAATGAGTTAGGGCATACGAGCAAGTATAGCTATGACAAACATGGCAATTTGACCAGTATGCTTACGCCCACTGGCTCACATACTCAGTATTCATACGATGCGCTCGATCGCTTGGTCGATCAGACAAGTCCGAGTGGTCTTAATACACGCACTGCTTATGACAGAGCAGGAAATGTTGCAAGGATTGTTGAGACTGGCGGACGTACAACGAACCTTGCCTATGACGCAGACTCGAATGTTACCGGCGTTACCAATGCACTTGGCAATAAACGCACCTACGAATACGATACAGTAGGTCGTCTGACTGCTGAGACTAACCCACTTGGTAAAACCAAATCTTACGAATACGACCTGAAAGGACAGCTCCTCGGTATTACTAACGAGCGAGGAGAGCGCTCCACTTTCAGTTATGATGCGAACGGAAACGTCACCACCACACGCGATCCGCGCGGTGTCACGATTACTTACTCCTATGACAAACTTGATCGCCTCGCAAAAGTCAAAGAGGGCGATACTGATACGTCTTATACCTACGATGCTCTTGACAATCTCACTGGTATTACGGACGGCAATGGAAACAAGACTACGTACTCGTATGACCAAGCAAGTAATCTTACTGCTGTCACCAATCCGCTCGGACAAACGCAAGCCTACACCTATGACAGTGCAGGTCGTCAAAGTCAGTGGACGCAACCTGATGGTAGTACCGTCACCTATGACTATGATGCGATAGATCAGCTCACAGCTCTCAAAGTCGCTGATGAGGGTGGTGCGCTGTATGCGTATAACGCAGACGGCAATCGCATCACAATGGACGATGCGCACGGTGTAACTGCTTATACCTATGACGGTGCCGGACGCATGGAAACCATGACGACCGAGCATGGTGAAGTCGTCAGATATACTTACGACATCTACGGCAATCTTACCGAACTTACCTATCCCGATGATACGAGTGTGGCGTACACCTATGACAAGCTCGACCGCCTCGTATCTGTTGTGGATCGCGCTGGCGGATACACCTCATACGATCACGACGGCAACGATAACGTTGTGCGTGTCAATCGTGCGAATGGCACCTACAGCACTCTTTCATACGACGATCTTGACCGCATCTCAACTTTCGTAAACTATGATGCCGATAGTGGAGTGATCTCGCGCTTTAGCTACACCTATGATATGAGCGGCAACATCATCAGCGAGAAGCGCACCCAAAACGGTACCGACACTCTTGCTGATTATGAATACGATGTACACGGACAAATCACCAAATCGACTGAGATTACCAATCTTACCGTTACTGAGACGAGCTATTCTTACGACCATGCAGGAAATCGCATCCGGCTTGAGATTAAGCGTGGTGGTGCGGTTGTTGATATCGTGGGCTACACCTATGATGCGGCAGATAAGCTCCTGCATACTGAAAGTAGTGCGAATGGCACAACAACGTATGAGTATGATGAGCGTGGCAATCAGATTAAGAAGACAGCCAGCAGAAATGTCGATGAGTATTCCTATGACACGCAAAACCGTCTTGAGGCCATCAATCGTGGCGGAGTATCGCTGTTCGCAGCACTTTACGATGGGGATAGTAACCGTATCTTTACCGCAGAGCGCAACGCCGATGTTCATTGGCAAGAGGTTACCGATGCTTCAGAGGAAGTTACCGGCACAAGTGATTTTGACACAGCGACAGGCACCAACCGGCCATCACTCTGGGCGTTCCTCTATGGCTTCATGCACGGGCTGTTTCCGACAATCCTGCCCGATGTGCCCCACGCAGCGCAAGGCATCCGCATCGGCTGGGATATACATATTGAGAAGAACACCACGACGTATGAGCGTATAGCTGACGAGCGATACGATTCTAATACCGTCTTTATTCCCGAAAACGTCTCTGATCTCTCGCGCAGAGATTACGAGATGGTGCGCTATCTCAACGATACCAACACTGAATATACGCGCACCCTTGTCGAGTACAGTCCTGTCGGCAGAGCGCAAAGTATCTATGAGTACAGCCAGGGACTCGAGCTACTTGCTCACAGTGGCGCAGGACGTGAGTACTATTCTCTGGATGGCCGAGGTTCAGTTGCTAATCTAACTAACACGCAAGGTGTACTAAGAGCTTCGTATGAATACGACGTATTCGGAATGGCAACCGTTGCTGGCTTTACCACCAATTCATATGGCTACAATGCCGAGCGTACCGATCGTACGACTGACATGCAGTATCTGCGTGCACGTTATTACGCACCGCAAAATGGACGATTTATTACAGAAGATGCCTATCGTGGCAAGATTGGCGAACCGCTAACCCATAACCAGTACGCCTACGCTGGCAACAATCCATTGGTGAACTCTGATCCAAGTGGGCATTTTTGGAACGCGGTCGTAAACACCGTTAAAAAGGTCGCAACTGCAGTGGTTAATACGGTCAAAAAAGTGGTGACAGCAATTGTAAATGTCGTAAAATCAGCTGTCAGTTTTGTGGGTAATTTGTTCAATCAAGCGAAAGATGCTGGCGCTAGGCTCTACAATGACACCAAACAAAAGGTACAGAATGGTATAGCGCAAGCTGGTGCGTGGGTTCAAGACAAGGCGGCTGCGGCAAAAGCCTACGCAGCCGAGAAATTGGAAGTCGCACGCCAGATACTTTGCGACAGCCTTGATTATGTCAAGGAAACATTTGTCGATCCGGTTATTGAGTTTGGTGCTAAAGTTTGGGATACAGGTGTGCAGCTCTTTGATTCAGCATCAGATTGGATACGAATCCAGACAGTAGGCTACACACGGGCAGAAGAGCGCGAGAATGACCTAAGAATGCAACAGGAGGTAGAAAATCTTCTTGGACAAGATCGTTTCTCGCAAGAGGAGTGGGATAGAATGACACCGGCCCAAAGAGAAGGAATGCTAAATGATTTGCTTGCCGGTACTCAGCAGATAATGGGCACTAATGCAAATAGCGAAATTGCTTTTCGAGATCTGAATAATGCAGGGATTCGTGGTGTGTATTCACATCAAGCTCGAACGGTTACCATCAATACTCAACAAATTGAGGCGGGTAATCATGGATTGTTGCGCACCATTGTCCACGAAACGAGACACGCATACCAATATGAGTCAGCGACTTCTCCTAACTCCAATATAGTGAGCAAAGAAACAAAAAAGCAATGGAAAAATAATCTAAACAATTATGTAGGTGCTGATGATTACGAGGGGTATTTATCGCAGCCTGTCGAATGGGATGCAAGGCGATTTGCCGGGCAATCAGATTCGGTACCTGGCCTTATGCCAGTATATCCTGGCAGTTGGTAGAAAGAGGAAAAATGACGATTAGAAAATATATATTGATAATATTCTGTATTGTGTTGTTAGGCGGATTGAGTATGATGAACATCTCATGCAAGAGAACTGACGAGAGTATGCTGGAGAATAATGAGAGAATACTGAAAAGGACTTTCTGGACACACCAATCGGATAGTAATTTGTCTACACTGGCCAAACGATTTTCTAAACTGGGTATTAGGATTTCACACGCAAAGATTGATGAAAAAATAAAGCGAGATGGAGTGCTTGTCGGATATATTGTTCACATAGAAGACACTACAGGTGGTGTGTATTATCTGGATTCAGACTCATACTTTGCGAAGTATAGTGTTTATGAAAGCTCTAGAGATGGAACACCTATTTACATAAACGGTGCCGACACAGATTTCCCGGAAGACTAAGGATGACACCGGCCCAAAGAGAAGGAATGCTAAATGATTTGCTTGCCGGTACTCAGCAGATAATGGGCACCAATGCAAATAATGAGATTAATTTTGAAAACCTTAACAATATGGCGGCTCGCGGGGCTTATTCGCGTGGCAGAATTACTATCAATTCTCAACAGCTTGATGCGGGTAACTATGATGTCCTGCGCACTGTTGTTCACGAAGTGAGGCATGCCTACCAACAAGATTCAACCAAACCCTTTAGCTCCAATACAGTAAGCAAGGAAACCAAGAAGCAATGGAAGAGTCCGTATGTTAGTCCGGATCCCCAGAATATGGCGCCATATTTGTCGCAGCCTGTCGAGTGGGATGCGAGGCGATTTGCCGGTCAACCAGATTCGATGGATGGGCTTACGCCAGTTTATCCTGGCAGTTGGTAGGAAGGGTAAATAATGACGATTACAAGGTTTGTTCTCATAATACTTTGCATTATGTTACTGATTGGATTAAGCGTAAACAATTCGGCGTGCAAAAAGAATGGTGAGAGCTTGTCGGAGAATAACGAGCGAATTCTGAATAGGACATTTTTTTGGCAATCAAGTGCAAACAAGGGTTTGTCAGCGAACAGCTTCACTGATTTAGGTATTGAAATCTCTAGTGCGAAAATTGAAGAAACAACAAAGCGTGACGGCATTCTTCTTGGGTGGGTTGTTCGCATAGTAGATGTAGAGAGTAATGCGTATTATCTAGATTTGGATGCTGATTTTTGGAAGTTCATTATTCGAGAAGACTCTTTAGACGGAAAAGTAATTCATGTTAGTGGTGCCGACACAGATTTCCCGGAAGACTAAAGATATGCAACAGTTTTTCCGATGGTACCAGAGGCGTTTTCTTCGGTCTCATTACTGTTAGAGTAGGGGATATACCTTATGCAGACAAGAACAATATGCCAGTATACCTTTCGGCACCAGTAGGAACATTGCGACGTTATGATCCCTCGGATGGGAGCGATATTGAGTTGTACAGAGATATGCCACTTGATGTCCACGCTCCACTAATTAGGTAAATCTGCCATGAATAGACGGATGTGTATCATGCTATCGGTTGTAATCTGCATATTTGTGCTGAGTTTATGTTGCTTCGCATCTTCTAGAATAAACATAATAGTGAACTCTTTCAATTTGGCAGACTATGAACCATACATAGCAGAGTATAGAATCGAATCCCCAAGGTTTAAGTTCGAGAAACCTTTTGGTCCGGTTGACTCTGCCCGAGACGCAAAGCAGAAGGCAGAAATCGTTTGGCTTGAGATATATGGCGAAGGTGTCAAAAAACAACGACCATATAATGTGTTTTTCGATGACGAAAACCAGGTATGGCTTGTCAATGGCAGTCTAAAAGGCGGTTTCTTCGATCCATTAGGACTCAATATGCTTGGTGGAACAGCGCACATTTTGCTTCAGAGAGCAGACGGGGAGGTTCTAGCGGTCTGGCACTCTAGGTAAGAGAACTCACCTAGCAAGGATTTATTTTGGAAGTTGAGCATCTGGGAAGACTCTTTGGATGGAAAGATGCTTTATATGCATGGTGCCGACATAGATTTTCCAGAAAATTAGATTTCTGTTCATATGGGCGGCAAGAATGATTGGTTTTTTGAAAGGTTTATTTAGTAGTCCGATAGCAAAGATTGTTGCCATTGCACTCGTTGTCATCCTTATTGTGATTGCTGATGTGCGATTCATTATGAAACTGGCACTAATTGGTGCCGGAGGTGGGATTTGAACCCACACGCCCGTGAAGACAATGGATTTTGAATCCATCGCGTCTGCCATTCCGCCACTCCGGCCAAAAAATGCTTTTTTAGTATATCATGGATGTGGGGAAATCTCGCTCCGCTATTGAAGGGAGCAGAGATGCAAGAGGTACCATCGGCAATCATCGAGACAGCCCCTGTGGGCGCACTTACCAAGCATGCCGATAAACAATACAACGTCAAGGCTGCACGTGATCTTATGATCGAACGTACCCAGTTCGGTTCGAGGTTGCGTAAAGCGCGTCTTAACGAAGGATTTGCCACCGTCGAAGCACTCGCAAGGTTTTTACGTGAACGCTACGAGCTAACTATCTCACCACGCACACTCCGGCGCTACGAACAGGGTTCGCACACACCTACCTGCGAGATTCTTGCCGCACTCATCTGTGCGTTGCCAAGCGATTGCGCAACGTTTTACACCGAGAGCTTTATCAGAGAAAAAGACGATGCCGAACGGCTAGGCAGAACACTCAATAATGTCGAGTAGCTCGCACGAGTGTTCAAGCACCGAGACAAGCTGATAGGCGTCTTCAAGCGTATCGGCCTGCGCGAACGGGCCGTGTCCGCGCACGACCACCAGCGGCACCAGCGGCGCGCTAATCGCATCGCGTGTCTCGACGACCGGCGTTTGCGCAATGAGAAGTTTGGCCTCGAAGTCGCACGGCACGATGATGTCGTGGGTAAACGAGCGAGCCGTCGTGTGAAGCGAATGTGCATGTACAACGGCGCCCGTTGTTGCGCCGGATTCTGCCTCGCGCGCTGCATAGAGGGCGCGATGCACGACGAGCTCGCTTGAGGGAAGCACATCGCCGTTACCCGCCGTCACCGGAGCCACCACCGGGACCGCCACGATATCGTCGGGTGTCAGATGTGCGAGCTGGCACCCGCTTCGCGTGATGTAGATCGTATCGCCTACACGTACGCTCAGGTTTCCTCCGTGAGAAGAAATCAGGCGCGACCGAAAAAGATCACGCCCGACTGTCTGGAACTGGGTAAAAAGCTGTTCTTTCATGAAAGCCGCCGCGTGCCTAACGGGCTACCGGACCTACAGACCCGGCCTAGAGCGCAAACTCCTTGTCGCCCTTGAAGACGGCAAGCGCATCCTCGACGTTGTAATCGGCGAGCGTAATCGCACTGATTGCCTTCGTCAGGCGCACCGCTTCATCGAGTGAGCGCTGATGAATGTTGCGCCCCGTCGCGTTACCACGCGCACCACCAACGTGAATCTGCTCGTGGAGCTGCGTGAGGAACGTCTCTGCATCGACCGTCGAGCCACCGGCGCACACAAGCCCGCACCGACCTGAAGCAAGTGAAGCCTCTTTGAGCTTTTCAGAGCTTGTCTTTGCATCGTCGCCCGCAGGAGGATTTACCTTAACGAAATCGGCACCAAGGCACAGCGCCACCCCAGCGGCACCGGCGATAAGATGCGCATCCTTTTCGTCCTTGACGGCCTTGCCGCGCGGATAGATCCAGAGCACCACGATGAGTCCGGCCTGATGCGCTTCGGCGATAAGCTCGCCAGCTTCAGCCATCATCTGCGCTTCGTACTCGCTACCAACATAGATGGTGTAACCGATACCCACAACGTTCACGCCATTATTGACGAGATCCATCACCGACTGAAACGAGTAGAGCTGCGGCGAATAGGGATCGTCTTGCTCGGTCTTGACGAGATGTGACTTCGAGTTCACCTTCACGAGATAGTTGATATCGGGATAGTCTTCGGCGTAAGCCGCCACGAGACCGCGTTGCCCAGCAAGCACGCCACAGATACCGTGATCGCCGATGTCAAAGAGGTGGATCGGGTCGGCATCTGCCGGATCAATACCCTCGCCGAAAAAGTCATCGTTGAGATGTTCGATCTTCTGGTCACACGCAAAAAGCATAAGTCGCCCTGTGTTTTGCGTGGCCTTTAGGTAGTTGTCAAGATAGGTTTCGCGCGCCGCAGCCGGCACATCCATCGGAACACGTACATCGTCTCGAGAAATCGTCGGCATGGTAGGCCCTTTCGTCTAGACTTGTGCCAATACCCCTTTATGGTAGCACAACTCGGGCGCTTACTCGTGCGCAAATGCCTTAAACGAGCGCAATCTCAGCGTATTAGCCAACACCGAGATACTTGAGAACGACATCGCAAATGCGGCGAACATCGGGTCGAGCAACGGACCACCAAAGAGGTAGAGCACGCCACATGCGACCGGAATACCAGCCGTATTGTAGGCGAATGCCCAGAACAGGTTCTGCTTGATAGTACGAATTGTACGTTTTGAGAGGTTAATGGCCGTCGCCACATCCATGAGATCGTTGTTGATGAGTACGATATCAGCGCTCTCGATGGCAACGTCGGTGCCGGTGCCGATAGCGATACCAACGTCGGCCTGCACGAGCGCGGGTGCATCGTTGATGCCGTCACCCACCATCGCAACGCACTGCCCTGCCTCTTGCAGCTGCGCGACCTGCGCTGCCTTATCACCGGGCAGGACCTCGGCCATCACCTCTTCGATGCCGACCTGCGCCGCAATCGCATGTGCTGTACGCGTATCATCGCCGGTCATCATCGCTACTTCGATACCCATCTGCTTGAGCCGCGTGACCGCCTGCGCGCTCGTCGGTTTGACGACGTCGGCGATAGCGATGATGCCGGCGAGTACGCCGGCGAGTGCGACAAAGACCGCCGTTTTACCTTGCTCGGCCAGCTCATCGGCACGCGTGCGTGCATCGTCATCGAGATCGATACCTTGCGCAGCCATGAGCTTACGATTGCCGACCAGTACCCGATGCGTACCGCATTCCCCGGCAATACCGTGGCCGATAACTGCCTCAAAAGCATCGATGGTCTTACACGCGATGCCACGTTCGTCAGCGTACTGCACGATAGCAGAGGCGAGAGGATGCTCGCTACCGCGCTCGATACCGGCAACGTAGGCGATCAGCTCATCGTGCGTGATAGCATCGCTTGTAACCTCGACGTCGGTCACTTCCGGCCGCCCGGCCGTAATCGTACCCGTCTTATCGAGCACGACCGTCTGAATCTTGTGCGCAGCTTCCAGTGGCTCGCCACCTTTGATAAGGATACCGTGTTGCGCGCCGCGACCGGTGCCAACCATAATCGCCGTCGGTGTGGCTAGGCCCAGCGCACACGGACACGCAATGATAAGTGCCGACACTAAAATGGTGAGCGCAAACCCGACCGAAGCACCGGCGGCGAGCCACGCAAGAGCAGCCACAATGGCAACGGCAATCACTGTCGGCACAAAGTAGCGCGATACGACATCGGCCATCGCCGCAATAGGCGCCTTGGACTCTTGCGCATCCTCGACAAGCTTGATGATCTGTGCGAGCGCGGTGTCGGCGCCTATACTCGTTGCCTGGACGACGAGCCGTCCATTCGCGTTAAGTGATGCCGCATAGACCGGTGCGCCGACCGTTTTATCGACCGGCATCGACTCGCCTGTCAGCATCGACTCATCGACGGCGCTTACGCCCTCGATGACCTCGCCGTCAACGGGAATCTTCGCACCCGGCTTTACCACCACGTAGTCGCCTACCATAACCTCGTCGATAGCGACTTCAACTTCGACGGCCTCACTGCCGATTTCACGCAGCACGAGCGCCGTCTTGGGCGCGAGATCCATCAATTTTTTGAGCGCCTCGCTCGTACGCCCTTTCGATATCGCCTCCAGCGTCTTACCCAGCAGTATCAGCGCAATGATAACGCCGGCGCTCTCGAAGTAGAGCTGCATCGCCAGATGATGAGCAGCTTCGTGATCGCCCATCGAGTTCGCAGCCGCAATAAGATACGTTACATAAAAACTGTAACCCAGCGCCGCCGAAGTACCGATGGCAATGAGTGACTCCATGTTTGGAACGCGCATCCAGAGCGCACGAAATCCAACGCGATAGAACTGGCGACCCACAAACACAATGGGCATGGTGAGCGCGATTTGAACGAACGCATAAACGAGCGGGTAGTTTTTCGGGCTCATCCATCCCGGGAGCGGTGCCTGAAAGGGCGCCGGTAGCATGTGGCCCATCGTCACGTAGAGAAGCGGTAGTGCAAAGGCAATGGCGATGATTGTCTTGCGCTTGAGCGTGGCAGCATCGCGCGCCTTCTTGGCACGATCTTCCTCAAGCGCCGTCTGCATGTCCCGGATACGACTCCAGCCGTACCCGGCCTTTTTGAGTACCGCACCGATCTCTTCGATCGAGATAGCGGTGTCGTCGAACTCGACGGTGAGGCGCTCGGTCGCAAAGTTGACTGAGGCGTGCACAACGCCCGGAAGCTTCGCCGCAGCTTGCTCAACGCGTGCAGCACACGCGGCGCAGGTCATATTATCGACGCGGATAGTCTCCTTCATAGGCCTATTATAGCGTAGTCACGCATAGCGACTGACTGCCTCGTACGGCTCTAGCGTCTAAACTGGCCACGAGTAGGCCGATAGCCACTCGCCCTAAACGGGCATGCTTCGGCATATTCGCTCCCCCACATAGGGCATGCATATGCACGTTGATCAGAAGTGTCTGTCCATTGAGATGCCCTTCCGCCAGGCATGGGGCGATCGACCGCAGAATACGAATACGGGGACGCTGCCGATGACTCCGTACGCCTAGCTCCCCAAAGAGCACCGCCAAATGCAGCCGCCGTTGTCGCAAACCCGAATACCACAATAAGCGCTACACTTGCAGCAACTATCAGCTTTTTCGATACGTTCATTGACCCATCCTCACCGTCTGCTTATCCCGTCAATTTGCGTATTTCGCATATCCACAGGATACTAATCGCATACGTCAAAGGTGTGTCATTTTTACACTATTTCTTTGACGTTCTCGACGGTCATCGTAGTGCCATTCGTACCATCGCTGTAAGCTACAATGTTCATGCCGTGGCGGTGGGCAATCTGTTGAGCAATAGACAGCCCCAGCCCGGTACCCTGCGACGCACTCCCACCGTAACGTGTCTGCTGGAAACGGTCGAAGATGTGCGGAAGATCGCGTGGATCGATACCCGGGCCATCGTCACGCACGATAAAGCTGTCGTTTGTGCAGACAAGCTCGATCTGTTGTCCTTTCGATGAGAACTTAGTTGCGTTATCGATAAGAACAAAGAGCATCTGCCGAAGCCGTCCGTAATCGCCCATAATCGTCGCATCTGAAACCGTTTTGTGTGCGCACACGTCTACCCCACGTCTTTCTGCCATCACCTGCGCTCCAGCCACCACATCATCCCAGAAGGTGTCGAGATCGACCGGCACGAGTTCGATGACGAAGTCGGCATTTTGCAGCTTCGTCAGATCAAGTAAGTCGTTCACGAGCCGCTCGAGATGGGCCGTTTCACGCAGCATTGCATGGTGATAGTCGTGTGTTTTTTCGGCATCGGTCACAATTCCGTCGCGCAACGCCTCAAGCGACCCACGCAACACGGTAATCGGTGTACGAAGTTCGTGCGAGATATTCGAGGTGAAATCCTGACGCATCTGCTCAAGGCATTCGCTTTGTTTGCGCACGGCACGCATGCGTAAGAGGAGCAGAGCCGCCACCACAATAAGAACGACCACGCAGGCTGCAATGACGACGGTGACACCGAGGAGATTCATGTAGTGTTGATACCACTCTGCCCCGCATGCTGGACAGCATACCATCATACCGGCACCCATCATCGTTTCGCCGCCCACTACTGTTCGCCTCGCATAGTGCTTGTTGGCGAATGAGTGTCCGCCTGCGTCTGATTATCTGCGTATAGTTTGAGTTTATAGCCCACACCCCATACGGTCTCGATATCCCAATCCGGATGTGCGGCAACGTTGAGCTTAGCGCGCAAACGCTTAATATGCGTGTCGACGGTACGCACATCACCATAAGAACCATATCCCCAGAGCTGGTCGAACAATTGCTCGCGCGGGTAGGCGCGATCCGGGTGTGCGGCCAGCGTCCACAGAAGGTTGAACTCTTTCTTGGACAAGGGCACGGTTTTGCCTGCAATAGTGACCGTATGAGCATCACGGTCAATGGTCAGCGTGCCGTGGACAATCTGTGCTGCTGCATCAGAGTCCATATCGGTGCGTCGCAATACCGCCTTCACGCGCGCCATAACCTCTCCGGGAGAAAACGGCTTCACGACATAGTCGTCGGCACCAATCTCAAGGCCCATAATCTTTTCGAAATCCTCGCTGCGTGCCGTGACCATGATAATGGGTACCTGTGAGGTTGCACGGATAGTACGGCATACTTCAAAGCCGTCTTTTTTTGGCATCATGACATCAAGAAGCACCACGTCCGGATCGTGCGCTTGAAAAAGAGTAAGGGCTTCGTCACCGTCCGTTGCAGAAAACACGTCGAAGCCTTCTGCACGCGCATATTCCTCCAGCACGGAGACAATCTGCGGGTTATCGTCTGCAATAAGAAGTTTTTTCATACTGTTGTTATAGTAGCGTATCGATGTGGCAAAACGGTGACGAGTGGCCAGGCAGGTCTTTCTGCGTTCCATCTGCGCAAGAAAACGTGTTGTCTGGTAAAATACTTCTCTCTCGCTGCGGGTGTGGCGGAACGGCAGACGCGCATGGTTCAGGTCCATGTGAGGGTAACCTTGTGGGAGTTCAAATCTCCCCACCCGCACCACTCTTTACTCTTTCTTGACTCTTTGGCTGACAATGCTTGCACATCGCGCCCTCTTTATATACTAGAGGGTGAGTAAGTAATGCTCGGAAGGAGCCTGTATGGGCATTTTAGAGTCGTTCGAAGATAGCGTCAGTCGCGTCATCGAGGGTACCTTTAACGGCATCTTTCGCTCGCATGTTCAGCCCGCTGAAATCGCGCGTGCCTGCATCAAAGAGATGGACCGTTCGAAGAAGCTTGGGGTGGGCAAGGTCTATGTGGCGAACCTCTATACCATTGTGCTGAGCCCGCGCGATTACGACGCGCTCGCCGGTCTTATGCCGACGCTCGAGGCCGAGCTCGAAACACTCCTGCTGGCGCACGGTCGTGAAAACAACTACCAGCTTGCCGCGCGTCCCGCCATCGAATTCGCCAGCGACAAGAACCTTAAGCTCGGCAAATTCGAGACGATTGGTGAGGTCATGAGCCAGAGCGAGTTGAGCAGTGCAGCCGGTACAGCTCCCGCGGCAGCGAGCGATAGTGCACCGGAACCGGCGGCAGATACGCCGCTCGGTATCGCCACTATCACCGGCGAGACGATTGGCGAGGTCAAGCTCACGACAAAGGATGGCTACTCGATAGGACGCAAGGAGGACTGCGACATTCAGATCGTCGACAGTGCCGTGAGCCGCTATCACGCGAAGCTTGAGCGCGACGGCACCGGCTGGGCGATTATCGACAACGAGGCGACCAATCCAACGAAGGTCGACGGGCGTCCTATTAAACGCCAGCGCCTGACCGACGGCGATGTCATTACCGTCGGCACGACCGAGCTCACGTATCGCCAGAACTACGCCGCGAGCACGCCATGATCGACATCGCGTTGCTCGTCGGACGCATCGCGCTTATCGCGTTGCTCTATATCTTTTTGCTCGCGGCAGCCCTTATCGGCGTCGGGCGCATCAGCGGCAAAAAGGGCGTGCGTGGTGCTGACACGCTAAGCATCACGATTGCGACCGGCCCCGACGCACTCGTCGGTACATCGCTGCCGCTGACCGCCACGCTCGTTATCGGGCGTGCGCATGGCAATGACATCACCGTCTCCGACGACCTCGTATCTTCGACGCACGCACGCATCGCGCCTTTGCCGGAGGGCGGGGCGATGATTGAGGACCTCAACTCGACGAACGGTACCTACGTCGACGGCAAGCGCATCGGTAGTCCGCGCAAGCTCAAAGCAGGCGACCGCATCGGTATCGGCAAGCTTGAGATGGTGGTCGGGCGAACATGAGGCAAACATGAGGCAAACGTGAGGCACGCATGATCTATCCCTCCCATGCGCAAAGTGATGTCGGACGCGTGCGGCAGATTAACGAGGATACGGTGCTCGTTGCACCGCCACTGTTCATCGTCGCCGACGGAATGGGCGGCCACGAAGCCGGCGAAGTTGCCAGTTCAATCGCGGTAAAGACAATCCGCGAGTACACGCCGCATCAGCCCGACACGGCCGCGCTTGCTCGTGCGATTAAGCGTGCCAATAAGGCTATCCGCGATGCGGTAGCACAAGGCATCGGCCGGCCGGGCATGGGCACCACCTGCACCGCACTCGTGCTCGACGACGGCCAGGCCGCACTCGCCCAAGTCGGCGACAGTCGCGCCTATCTTCTGCGCGACGGCGAGCTCAAGCAGATTACCGCCGATCACTCGATCGTCGGCGCGATGGTGCGCTCCGGCTCGCTCACGCCTGCCGAAGCACGCCGCCATCCCCAACGCAACGTCATTACGCGCGCGCTCGGCAGTGAAGACAGCATCAAAATCGACACGTATCTCATCCCCGTGCGTAAGGGTGACCGTCTCCTGCTGTGCAGCGACGGCCTCACATCGCACGTCGATGATGCTCACCTACAGCAGATTCTCTCGACGACCGAGCAACCGCCCGATGCAACGCAGGCTTTGGTGGATGCCGCAAACGAAGCCGGTGGCAGCGACAATATCAGCTGCATCGTCATCGATGTGACACGTGAGAAAAAGACTAAGCAGGCGTGGACACGGGGGCAATTACTTCGGAGGCTACAGTGGAACTAGGACGAAATCCACTCGCGAAGCGAGTTAGTTCGTCCGTAAGCGCAGGCGAGACTGTGGCTCGCCGGAGCGATGTGGAACGGCCTGCCGAAGAATTGGCCCCCGTGTCCACGTCTAGGAAGGACGACGCATGAGTCGCCGGACGACCGAGCTCCTGCTGCTGCTTCTGGCCGTGATACCGGTCGGTATTCTGTTCACGCTCGTCGAAACCTACGCAGCCGCCGAGTTCGACTGGACGCACCTCATCATCCCTGCCGCGCTCTTCGCGCTCTTCGGCTTCGCGCACATCGTCGTCCGCATCACCGCACCGAACGCCGATCCACTCCTGCTGCCACTGACCTTCGTGCTCTGCGGCATCGGCATCGCGTTTATCACACGCCTCGTGCCCGACCAAGCTATAAGCCAAATCTACTGGCTCATCATCTCGATCGTCGTCTTTGCCGTAACGCTCTTTCTGGTGCCCTCGCTTGAAAAACTGGGCCGCTACAAATACCTTCTCATGCTGAGTGGCCTCATACTGCTGGTACTTCCCGCGATTATCGGTATAGAGATTAACGGGTCGCATCGCTGGATACACCTCTTCGGCCTCTCGATTCAGCCCGGCGAGATGGCGCGCATTCTCATCATCTTGTTCCTCGCTGCCTACTTCGCCGAAAACCGCGAGATGCTTTCGATTTCGACACGTAAGTTCCTGGGCATTCCACTGCCGGAGCTACGCACGCTCGCCCCGCTCGTCGTCATGTGGGCGATATCGTTTCTGATTCTTGTATACGAGACCGACCTCGGCGGCTCGCTCATGTTTTTCTGTATCTTCCTCGTTATGCTCTACGCGGCGACCGGGCGGCTTTCGTATATCGTCGTCGGCACCGGGCTGTTCGCAGCCGGCGCGACCGTCGCCTACCATATGTTTGCGCATGTGCAGGACCGTGTTGCAATTTGGAGTGACCCGTTCGCGCACGCAATGGAGCGAGGCTATCAGCTCGTGCAGTCGCTCTTTGCGCTCGCGGCCGGTGGCCTCATCGGCACGGGACCTGGCGCCGGGCTGCCCACGCGCATCCCCTTCGCCGACACCGACTTCATCTTTGCCGCTATCGGCGAAGAGATTGGGTTACTCGGCGCAGCGGCCGTGCTCATCTGCTTTCTCACGTTTGTCTATCGCGGACTGCTCATCGCCTCGCGCGCCAAGACCGATATGGCGGCCTTCGCGGCGGTCGGGTTTTCGGCCAGTATCGGCCTGCAGGTCTTTATCATCGTCGGCGGAGTCACGGGGCTCATCCCCCTCACCGGCATCACCCTCCCGTTCGTCTCGCGCGGCGGCTCGTCAATGGTCAGCTCGTTTCTGTTACTCGCGCTGCTGTTGCGTGCCGGTGACGAGTCACCTGGCGCCGAGGTTGAGCTGAAAGCTATCGGTGGCGGGCACGCGATCTTGGGGCGGCTTGCACTCGCGCGGCGGCTCGGGGCGCTCGCCGTCTTTTTTACCATGCTCATCGGTGCAGTGCTCGTCAACCTGACGTGGATTCAGACCGTCCGCGCAGATTCGCTGCAAAATAACCCCTACAATACGCGCGACCTCGCCGCCGAGATGCGTGTCGCACGTGGTTCGATTCTGAGTGCTGACGGGGTCGTGCTCGCCGAAAGCATACGCAACGATGACGGTACGTACCGGCGCGTCTATCCGCAGGGTACGCTCGCCGCGCATACGCTGGGCTACTATAGCTTCGAGTTCGGGCGCACCGGTATTGAGGCGGCGGCGAACACGACGCTCACCGGCACGCGCACCTTTAGCAGCTGGAGCGATGTCATCGACGCAGCGGCCGGACGGCCAATCCAGGGCGATGACGTCGTCCTGACGATTGACTCGCGTATTCAGAAGGCCGCTGAGGACGCCTTGGGCGCACGGGTGGGCGGTATCGTGGCGCTCGATCCGCGCACCGGTGCGGTGCTCGCCAGCGTGAGCTCGCCAGCGTTCGACCCGGCAACCATCGACACTGAGATGGAAGCTTTACAAGCCGGTGAGCTGGGTGTACTGGTGGACCGCACGCGCTCGACACGTCTGTCGCCCGGCTCGACGTTTAAGGTCGTGACGTTGGCCGCCGCGTTTTCCGAGGAGGTTGCGACTCCCGATACGGTATATCCTGCGCCGGGAAGCATGGACATCGGTAACGCACCGGTCACGAACTTTGAGGGGCGCGGCCTTGGCTCGCTCACGCTGACTCAAGCAACGGTGTACAGTGCTAATACCGTCTTCGGGCAGCTCGCCGTCGATATCGGTGCCGAGAAGTTCGTCGCACAGGTTAACCGGTTCGGTTTTGGCCAAGATATCCCTTACGAGTTCGAAGTGCTTCCGGGGATTATACCGGCCGCGCGCGAGATGACCACGTGGGAACTAGCGTGGGCCGGTTCCGGGCAGGCCGTCGGCACCCAGACCGATGCGTCGGGCAGCCACCCTTCGCCACCGGGACCGCAGGCAACGGTCATGCACATGGCGTTGGTGACGGCCGGTATTGCAAACGCCGGCGACATCATGCGGCCGTTTGTGATTGATGCAAAACCTCGCTCGTGGCTGACTGCTATCGATGTCGCGGTCGCACGACAGGTGGGTGACATCATGAAGGCTTCGGGCGCCGGCTCGCTCGGCTCGGTTGCCGGTGTTGCGGTCGCCGGTAAGACCGGCACGGCCGAAGTGGGCGCCGATCTCGAGCCCAACGCGTGGTTTATCGCGTACGCGCCGGCCGACGACCCGGTGATTGCGCTCGCTATCCTTGTTGAGGGCGGGGGCATGGGGGCAGAGGCTGCGGCGCCTTTGGCTCGGCCGATTATTGAAGCCGCGTTGCGAAGGTAAGGACATCGACACGATAGTTTGATAATATGGATACGACTTAAGGAGCAGACGTGGCAACAAGTATTCTAGGCAGCAGATATAAGCTCACCGAGAAGATCGGCACCGGCGGCATGGCCGATGTCTACAAGGCTATCGATGAGACGCTGGGGCGCACCGTCGCCGTCAAGGTGATGCATACGAAATATGCGAGCGACCCGAGCTTCACCGAGCGATTTCGCCAAGAGGCGCAGGCCGCCGCGAATCTGCAGAGTCCGAATATCGTCAACATCTATGACTGGGGTCAGGAGGGCGCGCTCTACTATATCGTAATGGAGTACGTGCGCGGAACCGAGCTCAAGTCGCTCATTCAGCAAAAAGGTGCGCTGCCATCCCGGCAGGTCGCTGATATTGGCGCGCAGGTCTGTGTGGCACTGTCTGTGGCGCACGGATACGACATCATTCATCGTGATATTAAGCCGCAAAATATTATGGTCGCGCCCGATGGCATGGTCAAGGTCATGGACTTCGGCATTGCGCGCGCCGGCAATACGGCAATGACGCAGACCGGCTCGGTGCTCGGCACCGCGCACTATGTCTCGCCCGAGCAGGCGCAGGGTCGAGAACTGACGAGCGCAAGCGATCTGTACTCGCTCGGCGTCGTGTTGTACGAGGCTGCCACCGGTCGTGTGCCGTTTGATGCCGACACGCCTGTTGCAGTGGCACTCAAGCACGTTAACGAGCAGGCGCCACGCCCCTCGCGCATTAATCCGGGGATTGACCCACGCCTTGAGCTGGTCATTGGCCGCGCGATGGCCAAGGATCCGCGCGCGCGTTATGCGACGGCCGAGGACATGCGCCGCGATTTGCAGCGCATCGTTGACGGCACCGGTGATACGACGACCGTGCTACCGGGTGCTGCCGTTGCAGCCGGTGCTGCTGCGGGTATGGCGGCCGGTGTTGCAGGTGCTAACGATGCGACGACGGTGCTGCCTGAACAGGTCGCCGACGGCACCACCGTGATGCCTGCGGTGGGTACAGCCGGTGGGCCGATTGGACCGGACGGCAAACCAATGAGTGAGGCCGAAGTCGAGCTCGCTAAGCGCAAGAAGCGCAATAAGATTATTGCGGCCGTTTTGGGAGTCTGTGTGCTGGCGGCGGTCGTTGTCGCGGTCTTTGCGTACAGCGGTGTCTTTGGCGTGCGCGTCCCTAATGTCGTCGATATAGAACAAGATGAGGCGGTGCAGAAGCTTGAAGAGGCCGGCTTTACGGTCACCATCGAAGAAAAGTTTGACCCTGTCGTTGAAGAAGGGCGCGTGGTACGCCAAGACCCTCGCGGTGGTACGTTTGCGGCGAAGGAGTCGGAGGTCACGATTGTCGTCAGCCTCGGCATTGAGATGGGTCATGTGCCGAATATCGTCGGTATGAGCGAGGTTGAAGCACGCGAAGCGTTGACCGAGGCCGGCTTTGAGCCTGATCCGCAACCCGGTGTCACCAATGCCGAGGTTCCCGCAGGTCACATCATTAGCCAGGACCCTGCAGCCGGTGAAGAGCTGGCGAAGGGTTCACGCGTAGCGTTTGTGCCGTCGCTCGGCGCCGAGCGAGCCGTTGTGCCCGATGTGCGAGGCAAAGGCTCAGGTGATGCAAGAAACGAGCTTGAGGCGGCCGGCTTTATCGTCGAGGTCTACGAACAGCACAGCGATACCGTCGCCGAAGGTGTGGTCATCAGCCAGAATCCGGGTAGCGGCACCCAGACCGTGAGGGGCGCGACGGTGACGATTACCGTCAGCCTTGGTAAGCAGATCGAGTACGTGACGGTACCTGAGGTGCGCGGAAGCACCGAAGGCCAGGCCACGACTATCTTGCGCAATGCCGGCTTCCAAGTGAGCGTCGCGTATGTGACGGGTACCGGCTCGGGCAATGTGCTTGCACAGAACCCCGCTGCCGGCGCACAGGCCGAGCGAGGCACAACGGTCACGATTGAGGTGGATAAGACTTCGTCGCCTTAGGCGTGGTGCGCTCGTGGGGTGTGGCTTCACGAATGCGGTCGTATGGCAGCCGATAACTGCCCTCGTAGCTCAGCGGATTAGAGCACAGCTCTCCTAAAGCTGGTGTCGGAGGTTCGAGTCCTCCCGGGGGCACCATTTTGTTTGTTCATTTGCGATTGTCCAAAAAGATAATCTGACGTTAATGTTTCAAGACCGAGAGAATCTCGTCTTGGAATATTCCATCTTAGAAACCGATTAGGTAAAGCCTTCCATTAGTCTGCATTTTGAAGTTAGCAAGTTCGACGAGCTGTACGAAATATTGAGTCAGAGAACAGAAATTCTTTGCGATATCCACACCACGTTTTACGGAGCAAGAGAGTTCACCATAAAAGGCAACAACGGATACGTGCTCACCTTGCCAGAGAGTAAGTAGCAGCAATGCGGAGATGCCACATCGCAGCACCAGCATCCCTATTTCTCCCATAAAACCAGCACCACAGGCTCGAACTTTGCTGGTGCACCATTATGGTTCAAGATTGCCGTTGCTCACAGCAACAAGCTTGATATAATAGGTGCGTTATGTCTTTGCTGATGCCTATATATTTTGAGGGCGGCTGGTTATGTATTGGTCTGTTTTTTGGGGTATACGGTATTGCAATACTTGTTGGCAATTCAGATGATTTTATGCACGAGGTCCCTCTGTTGCGACACTTCTCAAAATTCATTCCATTGGTATCGGCATATTTTACCTGCGTATCAGCGTTTTCATTTTTCCCAATCCTCGACGAAAGTATAATCGTACGATACATGGTTCTTTCGACAGTATTATCGCTGCTCGGCGAAATTGCAAGATGGCTGTTCACTAATCGTACCTATACGAAATCAATAATTTAACAAGCTATCGCATCCACACTGCGCAATCAAGATGAGCTAATAAAAAATATCAAATCCATCGATAAACTACCGAGATTGGATTGCTATACTATTTTCGTATGCAATCTATACGCTAGTTGCTAGGTGTGTTGGTGGAATAGAGAGGCTGTTCCAATGAATAAATTCCTTTCTCAGGTGAAGAAGAAATGGGAAGTTAGAGCAAATCGAAAGGTGCTGAACACTGCTGATTCATCGACAATTATCGAAATTCTTAAAAAATACAATCTGTTATCAAAGATAGAAAATGGAAAACTGACATGTAAATACTGTAAAGATCCAGTGTGTCTCGAAAACGTATATGCAATTTTTCGGCAAAGCGGTTCCTTGAAGATTGTGTGCTCAAAACAAAAGTGTATTTCAAACCTGCTGGAAAGGAACTAGTATGCCCTGGGAAACTATTCTGAATTCGTTTGGCCTAGCAATATTTTTGATAATAGCCTTTGCCGCTTACGTATTGATAATGCCTGAAAAATTTGAGAGTTTCTTGGGGCTAATCGCCAGGCTCATAAGTCAAACGGGATCAACGCTCTCGAAAAAGTCGTTATCTTTGCGAATGGAGTCTAGAATAAATAGTTTTGCTGCAACTGCGTTTTCTCATACGAGACACATCGAACCCATTGGGGTTAAAGCAAAATGGATTGAAACTGAGGCCGATATTGAGGCCGCGCTCAACGTTGATGGCGATCTAATTATCCACTTAGACCCCACTTTATCAGATGGGGAAAACCTGGCGAGAGCTGCTCTTGCATTTGTGGACAGGCAATTTATTTCTGAGGCGAAGTGCTACCTGACGCCAAGACAAAAACTATCACTCGATTTATACGTAACCGGAGAAATGCTAGGTGACCAAAACGACATTCCTGCAAGCGAGTTTTATCGAAAAGTACTTTCCCCACTAATGCGCGAAGACGAAAAAATTTGTGAACTTATTGGCACCTTTCGCTCAGTAGATGAGGCTGGATATCTGTATGCAATATTCGTTGAACAGTTAGTATTACTTGGTGAGAAAGCTCCCGTCAGCATTTCTCAAACTTCTTTGCACGAAGAAATCTCTAGGCTTTTAAGTTGGCTAACCCAGTGGGCACTCCGTCGTACGGGCGACGATAGTATTCCCATGAATTATCAGGGAAAATTTATCTCTTGCGTAATTATACTGATAGCAAAACAAGAGACTTCTCCCAACGCTTATATTAATTCTGCTTTGGGGTATATCGGACAGCAATATGAGAGTTTGTACTTTCTTGGAGACAATGAACGTTACGGAAGCCTTATTTTTGATGTCGTGTCTGAGGTTAAGACTCGTATTGGCTATAAATATAAAACTGAACTCGATACCGTGCAGAACTGTAAATATTTTCTCCCTGATGGAAGACCGACAAAAGCCTCAACTAGAATCGTCCACCTGAGAACCTCAGAGCCCGCAAGATACATCAGGTAGAAACATACGGCACAGGGGAATTGCAAGCATAGAAACTCTTCGGAGCGATTGTGTTCAAAAGAATGAGACATGAGTTATGCGGTCCATATGAGAGCTAGACAAGCCAAGTAACTTGCATTACGTATTCAAATACAGGATGCTTACTTGTCGGGGTTTCATTCGAGGGCAAGTCTATCCGTGTAATCAATTTGCATTGCGAAACTTTGATGCTACAAACATAGCCTTCGCGGTTTCTATTGCTCTTCAAGGATAGTATACCTTTCTATCTCAGATATGTGTATTGTTTCGTCAGATTTCACATAAAGCAAATTTGAAGTCGGACTTTGGAAAATAAGTGCACCTGTGTATTTTTCATTGTGTTGGGAAATGATTTCTGCATTGGGAAAATTTCTATCAAAATTTGCAGTATCTGCAAGTCTAATGCCTATGGAGCTCCAACTCATAGTAATTGCAGCGAAGAGAAAAATAAATGAAATACTGGATACTAAACGCCAGCATTTTGAGAAATTTTCCCAATTTGCGAGGAGAAAAAGAAGGTGCAGGTGTGCGAGAGCAGACCCCATTAGCAGCAAAAGGCTTGTGAAAGCTAGCAAATGAATGTTGACAGAATAATAGGATGGGAACACCCCCACCATGATGAATATAAAACTTATTATGGCAGCAGAAAAATAAATCCGCAACTGCTTTTTGCTAATTAGCTTTTGGAATCGAAAATGTCGAGAAAAAACAAATGGATGCCGCGGTACAATTTTAGTAATATCCAACACGAATCCAATTGCAGCAACACAAATAGTGGCAAATGCTATTGTCGAAAAAACTGCGAAAAGGAGAAACGTCGGAGTGTTTTGAGTCATGGGAAAAATAAGAAATTGCAAAACAGAAATCGGTGATATTTCTACAGGAACACCTGGTAATAGCGCATTCCATTTAGCCATATGAATTGACAGAATCGGAATCATCAAAATAATGATGAAAGATGTCTTGAGGACGAATTCATAAAGACTTTTGAATATAGACGAACCATTAAGCGACATTGCCCTTAAGATCTCTGCTTGGTTTTCAGCACTTAGTGAACCATACTGTATGTCTTTTCGTTTCACTCAGTCGCCCTCTCCTCAGTGTTCTAGAAATTATCAAACATATGTTTGTTTATAGTACCACACATAACACAAGTTCGTGCCACTGCTGCACCACTGAACAACTCCTGCGCTAAAATAGACCTCAGCACTACAATCGAGGGAGCTCCATGAACCGCACCGCAAACAGAAAACTCGCTGCCGAGCGATTCGTAGAAGAATGGCGCAATCGCGGCCAGGAGGATCAGGATGACCAGACGTTTTGGAACCAGTTTCTTCAAGAAGTCATGGGCATTGATCGTGTCCACCACATTATCGACTATCAGAAACGTGTCACAATAAGCCGCTCGAAAAAGAGAATCGATGGCTACATCGCCGCTCCCAAGGTGCTCATCGAACAAAAGTCGCACAACGTCGACCTTGCCAAAACAGCAACACAATCAGATGGCACTGAGCTCACGCCCTACGAGCAAGCGTTTCGTTACGCATCCTACCTGCCCGCAGACGAACAGCCTAACTACATTGTCACGTCGAACTTCCAAGAGTTTCATATCTACGATCGCAACGAAGACCCGGCAGGCGAGAACCCCATCGTTATCGCACTCGACGAGCTCCCGCAGCAGCTCCCCGCGTTCAACTTCATCGTCGACCCTGTGCGCCAGAAAATCGCACGACAGCAGCAGGTTAACCTCGATGCCGCCAAGCTCATGGGCGAACTGTACGCTGACGTCCAAAAACAGTACCACGACGCCGACGCATCGCAATACGACCTCGCCGTGCTCATGGTGCGCCTCCTGTTTTGTCTGTACGCCGAGGACAGCGGCCTATTCGAGCAAGGCCTGTTCTACCAATATCTGAAAGACATCCCCGCAGGTGAGGGAGCATTCCGCCAAGCACTCATCAATCTGTTCACAACGCTCAACACTCCCAAGGACAGCCGCGACCAATACCTCGGCGAGACGCTTGCGGAGTTCCCCTACGTGAACGGTGGACTGTTCGCCGAGGAAATCGAGATACCGATCTTCAGCGAAAACATCAAGAACCGCATGCTCATACACATGAGTCTCGGGTTCAACTGGTCGGAGATTTCGCCCGTCATCTTTGGTTCCATTTTCGAGAGCATCCTTTCCGGTGATGAGCGCCGAGCCGGTGGCATGCATTACACGAGTGTCGAGAACATCCACAAGGTCATCGACCCGCTGTTCCTCGACGACCTACGGCTGGAGTACCAAAAGGCGGGGAGCAGCAAGACGAAACTCCGCTCGCTGCAAGACAAGATGGCGGCGCTCAAGTTCCTTGACCCTTCCTGCGGCAGCGGCAACTTTTTGACGCAAACGTACCTTGAGCTGCGTGCGCTCGAAAACGAAATCCTCGGCAAGCTCGTGGGCGACCAGATGGCGATGGAGCTTGACGAGGGGCTCATCAGGGTAAACGTCGGGCAATTCTACGGTATCGAGATTAACGACTTTGCCGTATCGGTCGCGAATACTGCTCTCTGGATCGCCGACCATCAGGCGAATCTCCAGACCGCGAAGATCATCAATCGCCCCATCGTGAACCTCCCGCTCAAGGCATACAGCAATCTCGTTATCGGCAATGCGCTACGCATGGACTGGAACCACGTCATCCCCGCAAGCGAGTGCGACTATATCATGGGCAATCCGCCGTTTTTAGGCGCAAGGAACCAGACCCTTGAACAAAAAACAGAAATTCAAGCCGTTTTTGATGGAGCGAAGAATTCAGGCAATATTGATTATGCTGCCGGATGGTATGCGAAAGCTGCCGACTACATTCAAGATACCGACACTAGGTGTGCGTTTGTTTCCACAAATTCTATTTGTCAGGGAGAACAAGTTGCAAATATCTGGAGTCCCCTTTTTGCAAAAGGTATTCACATCAATTTTGCGCACAGGACTTTTCGTTGGGATAGCAAAGGTACCGATGGCGCACACGTCTTCTGCATAATCGTTGGCTTCTCGCTATCACCAGAAGCAACCTGTCTTTTTGAATATGAAACCCCCGATAGCACTTTTGTAAAGGTTAATGTGAAACACATTAATGCTTACCTTAGCGACGCGCCAAACGTTCTCATTTATTCAAGGAGTACACCTATTTGCGATGTGCCCGAGATGGGGATTGGTAATAAGCCCATAGACGGAGGGCATTATCTTTTTACTGCTGAGGAAAAGGGCGAGTTCTTATGCAAAGAACCGGCTGCCGAGCAATACTTTCGACCATGGGTTGGTGCTAAAGAATTTATCAATGGGTATACACGCTGGTGTCTATGGCTTGGTGACATTACTGCGTCGGAGCTTATCAATCTGCCAGAATCTCGAAAGCGTATTGACGCAGTTAGGGCATTTAGGCTTGCAAGCAAAAGTGAGGGTACACGTAAGATAGCAAATACTCCCACGCGATTTCATGTAGAGAACATGCCAGTAAATAACTACATTCTTACCCCATGTCATTCATCCGAGCGAAGAGCCTATGTACCTATCGGGTTTGTCGATCCAAACGTCATTGCCAGTAATGCGGTTCTACTCACTTCAGATGCGTCCCTCTATCACTTTGGGATTTTGACTTCTCAAATCCATAACGCCTGGATGCGAATTGTGACAGGACGGATTAAGTCAGACTATCGTTATTCTGCAGGGATCGTCTATAACAATTTCATCTGGCCGGAACCGACAGATGCACAGCAAGCGAAAATCGAGGAGCTGGCACAAGCCGTGCTCGACGCACGCGAAAACTATCCTGACTCCAGTCTTGCCGACATGTACGACCCCGACAACGATTTCCTGTTCCCGGATCTCACGCAAGCCCACAAAGCTCTCGACAAAGCCGTCGAACAAGCCTACGGTGTCAACTTCAACGGCAACGAACAAAAAATCGTCTCCCACCTCTTTGAGCTGTATGCTGAAGCTACTAGAGATTAGGTTGGTATCTACGTATGCTAAACGAAATCATTAAGGTTGATCTCCACATCCACTCGCATGCCAGCCAATACAAGGATGGCGACATCGTCAAGAATTCCACTACCGAGAATCTTCGAGAATTATTTGCCGCTCTTGAGGAAAATGGAATTAACCTCTTTTCGATTACCGATCACAATAGATTCGATTTTGACTTGTACATGGAAGCCAGAAAAATTATTGAGTCAGATGACTTCCCCTGCATTCAGGAATTGCTAGCAGGTGTTGAGTTTGATGTTTGCCTAGAAACGGGCAAAGAGCGATGTCACATAATTGCGATTTTTAATGTCAGGGATTGGTCGATTGATGCAAAGAGAATTGAAAATAAAATAGCAACCGAGCAGCTCGAAAATGCTGATGAGTTCTATACACGAGGACGCTTCGAGAAACTCTTGCAGTCGATAGGGTTGGACGTAATCCTAATTGCACATCAGAGAAAAGCGATTAGCAATCCTCAAGGAGGTAAAACTTCGCTGAGCGAATCGATATCTGATCCTTATGGCCTACTACAAGTTGGATATATCGATGCCCTAGAGTATCAAAAGCCTTCTGTAGAAGGGATGCTGCAAAACGAACTCAAAGACTTTGAGGAAGATTTTAGACCGACCTTGATTACAGGAAGTGATTGTCACGATTGGTCAGTATATCCTAGGCATAATGGCAGTATTGCCCAAGACCCCGAAACTTTCTTTTCGGAAATTAAATGCCTGCCAACTTTTCGTGGATTATTGCTAGGAATTACTTCGCCAAAAACGCGTTTGAGAAGGATTCATAATCAAGAAAATAACAATCACATACAAAAGGTAAGCATTTCTGGCAAAGACGTGCTGTTTAGCCCAGGAATCAATGTCGTAATTGGTGAGAATGGGTCAGGAAAGAGTACACTGCTGGAGATATTTGCGCAACAGTCGCCAAAAAGAAAACGACATGTGGCAAGGATTCGCGAGGCAAACAAGATTTCTTTTTCGCCTGCAAGAAATATTGCACGTTCCGACTATGTTCCGCAAGCCCATATTGTTGAATCAATACATAAAGACACACTTTTCGAGAAGGAGGACCAAACATTATATAAAGAAGTGGATCATACCGCATTTGACAGAGGGATGACCGGATATGCAGACGACCTTAAGAATTATTTTTCCACCAATATCAGCTTTGTGGAAAAAACTGCTGATTTAGAAAATGCTTCTTTTGAGATTCAACCGGATTTGATTTATGCATTAAGGTTTCCGCAACTTGAATGCCCCGATGCATTTACCAAAGGGAAGAATCCGCATGAGGTGCGTTTAAAAAGTCTTCAAAACATCGCTGAACTTCTGAGGGAGGAGCTTACTGTCGCATACTATGATAGTCAAGAGCAAGGTGAACTTGAGGAGATACTTAATGCAGTTGAGCGCATTGCTGAAAGCGTAGGGACGCGACGCGAAAAGGATAACAATATCGCACGTATCAAGAACTTAATCAGGAGTACGGTTGATGAGTATTCGCGAGGGCTTGCTGCCAAAGTTACTACCGTTGATGCCAAGAGCAAAAATTACAAGGAGCAATTAAGTGCGGTTAGGCAAAGAGTAATTGGGGCCGTGATTGCGGCAAACGAAAAAGTCGATTTCCCGAGCCGCCCTAGCGATGATTTTTCTGGAACAAGCGCTAATGACAGGAATGGATTTGTATTTACGCAGGTCGCTTGGTATAGCAACGGAGATGTATTTCGCAAGTTCTATGAAAACATGTTTGTTTCGGCCTATCAGGACGAAGATTCACTAAAAAGTATTAAGAATCTTGAAGATATTCGTAGGGCCGTGCGTAACGTAGGGTCTGACAGCAGCAATTGGGAGCAACAGTGGCAGAAAAACCTAGATGCATTCAAGTTGCAATGCAAAGAGACAAAAAAGTCCATACAGGAAATAAAAGCTTCCGATAATGTAGGCAATACTTTGGGAGAACTTTCTTTAGCATATTATAAATACAGAACATACAATGCCGGAAATCTTGACCTGATAATTGTCGATCAACCCGAAGACAATATCTCCAACAAGAGAATTCTAGATCAGTTGGTTGATTATTTTGGGAACCTGCGCGATAAGGTTCAAGTGGTTTTTGTTACGCATAATCCATTGCTTGTTGTTAACCTTGATGCAGACAATGTAATCTTTTTGGAGAATGATGACGGGTTAATTACCGCAACATGGGGATGCTTGGAAGATGAGGAGAGTGGAATACTCTCTTTGGTAGCGGAGCATATGGACGGTGGCAAGGAAGCAGTTGAGAAGAGGTTGAAGGTTTATGGGAAAAACAATTAACATACAAGATATATCAGATTCCAAGATTCAAGTTCTCCTGGATGAAAAGCTGAAACTTTTGGTATCGCTCACAAGCCCAATCCAAGCAAGCCAAATCTATGATTCACTTGATTACACGCCTGGAGATACCTACAAAGTGATTATCCAGAAAAATGGACATATGCCCGAAGATGCAGTGGATTTGTTTGGAAAGTTTTATAATGATCTGACAGCTGGCATAAATTCTGAAAACGCATCAATCAACTCGGATATATCGAGTTGATTGAATGTACTCAACTTTTGCTTCAATGGCTAGGCCACGTAAGTGCCCAAAATACTGGTAAAGACTCGAGGCACTTGGTCTAGACTGTTTCTCACTTGTGAAAATTGAAACCCGCTTTTCAGTAAATCGATCAGCTCAATAGCTTGTTGCCTGCGCGCGTTCGTGTAACTTTGTTCGGGGTTTTAGGAATCGATGTACCTGACCATCATAGCGCATCTAGCTCCACAGATGTAGATAGTTAGGATTGCTTGCACGATCTCCATTGTGCGCTACATGAGCCTGCCT